>Ga0066845_10000007_pt1 | contig 79345 bp, 76 predicted proteins | sample ETNtaG_31_FD_65488 | JGI IMG/M metagenome (GOLD analysis project Ga0066845, IMG submission 65488) | Marine microbial and viral communities from oxygen minimum zone, Eastern Pacific Ocean - ETNP201310SV78 | ecosystem: Environmental > Aquatic > Marine > Oceanic | place: Pacific Ocean: Eastern...
AGATCAATCGCTGCGTCCCTGGCCATAAGCGCCATTACTGCGGCAAGGTTGCCACCAGCAGAATCTCCACCAACGGCAAGCCGGTGAGTGTCTATACCGATTGTCGAACCCTGGTCGACAACCCATTTCAAAGCGGCCCAGGCATCTTCTACAGCGGCGGGGAATGGTGATTCTGGCGCAAGGCGATAGTCCACTGCCACAACTATGCAATTGGCCTTGGAGGAGAGTAATCGACATTCTTTATCGTGGGTTTCAAGGTCCCCTATGACAAAGCCCCCTCCATGATAAAAGACGAGAGCTGGATGCGGTCCTTCACCCAACGGGCGGTAGATCCTTATTGAAATTGGGCCATCGGGCCCGGGAATTTCTGACTCGCTTACGCCGCCCGGTAGGTCGGGGCCAGCGCCCAAGATATGCGCCATCGCTTGGTACCTATCCCTAGCAAATTCAGGTGTCTGCTCCGCCACGGGAGGCCCCTCGGCGCGAGCGAGCTCGACCATTTCCACGAATGCTTTGGTATCAGGTTGAAGAGTCATGGGCGGAACTTTATTGGCCGGGACCAGTGGTGGTCACTCAGTTCGACAAGATTCCTCTCAAAGCACCTTCAAGTTCGGGATCCTCAAACTTAAAGCCGCTAGCCGTGAGAGCCGCAGGTTCAAGACGGAACGATTCAAGTAGCAGATGCGAGCCCATTTCCCCTAGCGCCAACCTGATAGCGAACCCCGGAGCTGGGAGCACTGAAGGGCGCCGCAGTACCGTCCCTAGTTTCTTGGCAAATGCCTTCTGGGTCTCCGGGTTCGGAGTTGCAATGTTGACAGGTCCCGAAATCTCATGGTCAAGCAAATGGACAAGTGCACGTACTGCGTCATTGATAGAGACCCAACTCCACCATTGACGTCCATTGCCGAGGGGTCCCCCGATACAGAGTTTGGTCACTAAAGCGAGCCGTCCTAAAGCGCCGGGCCCACCGGCAAGCACGATAGAGAATCGAGGCACAACTGTACGCACTCCGAGGTCTACAACAGGTTGTGCTGCAGCTTCCCAACGCTGACATACCTCAGATAAAAACCCGTTCCCAGCTGACGCGCTTTCGTCAAGGAGCGCGTCGCCTTTATCGCCGTAGAACCCAGAGGCAGAAGCTTGCACCAAGCATTTCGGCGGGTTTTCCGCACCTACGATTGCTTCGGCAACCAAAGAGGTCGCTTCAACGCGACTATCCATAATCCGGTTCTTTTTGGATTTAGTCCAGCGGCCAGCGATGGATTCGCCTGCCAGGTTGACTACGGCGTCAACGTCATTGAGCAAAGTGGGAGTTACGGCATCCCACGAAATTTGCCCATTCGTTGGGGTGCGAGAAACGCCAATAACACTATCACCTCGACCTTGCAGGGCTAACGCCAGCTGGGAGCCGATAAGACCTGTTGCACCAGTAATTAACACATTCATTTAGAGAACAAATTTCCTTAGTCGCGAACGGTTCGGTGGTCGTTCTGTTACTTGCCGGTGAAGTTACCTGGACGTCGCTCTCCCACGGAGGCAATTCCTTCTTTGGCGTCGTCCGTGGCTGAAAGTTCCGCTTGGATGCGCGCTTCTCGTTGCGTTATTTCTCTAACCTCGTCACCAAGACCGTGCCGCAATGTCGACTTAATGGCACGCAACGCCAAGGGGGCGTTGCCAGCAATCTCTTCCGCTACTTCAAACGCCCGGTCGCGTACTTGTTCGTTTGGTACGCATTCATCAGCAAGCCCTATTCCCACTGCTTCCTCCCCTTTATATCTCTTGGCGCTGTAGAGCACTTGAGCCGCTCTAGACGGGCCCAGTAAGCGTGGGAGCGTGACGCTCATTCCGAAGCCTTGGTGAATACCAAGGGATGCGAAGTTGGCAGAGAACCTAGCGTCGGGACATGTGATCCTGATATCTGGAACCATTGCTAATCCGAGCCCCCCGCCTACAGCCGGACCGTGGATGGCGCCGACAATTGGGATTGTGACGTCAAAGAGTCGCCCAGAGCCTTGGTAAAGAGCGAGGGTTGCATCGCCTCCCACGACTTCATCATCTCCACCGCCAACTCCGTCTCCTGCGAAATCGGCACCAGCACAAAATGATCGACCGTCTGCTGCTAGAACCGCGCATCGGATAGACATGTCATTTTGCATTTCGTCAAGAGCATCGGCAATGTCGTGGATCTGTTTAAAATTCAAGAAATTGTGGGGCGGTCGATCCATGATCACTGCGCCCACATTGCCGTGAATTTCCACTCGAAGGCCGTCAGCCATTGCACTCTCCTAGGGTGTATTCGCGCTGCTCTCACAAGCAGCCGAGAGCAACCCTAATCCAAGGCGGACTGAAAGCCACGGGCAGAAGGAGCGCACGGGGAAATACTCATCCATCGGGAACATCGGACACATGGAGGTATGTTGGCGGGAGCACGTTAGGGGATGTCATGGATGAGAACGTTGAGCAACAGGTTCATTTGAGGACCACCCAGATTAACTGGGATGACCTACTGAGCAGGCTGCAAGGGCTTTTGCGCATCAGAACCACACCAATCGGTATGAAGATGTTTACGACGATAGAAGAGATGGAATCGGTGCCTCGCATTCGAAGGCCGAATGCGATTCATACAACGGACCAAATAGTGGGTATGGCAAGTCGATTAAATTGGACAGTCGGCATAACCCGTGATGATTTGGTTGGTGACCAATGTGGCGCTGTTATCGGCCTCCACCCCCAAGACGATGAATGGCTGTCCGGGGAAAGGATGAAAGGGGTGTGGTTTGAGACCTTGGAGGACAGTTCAGCCCACCAAGAAGCAATGGACTGTGTGCCTTTTGGATCTTTTTCAGCCATGGCGGTTTCACCGCTTTCGGCTAAACGCCTTGACCCCCCAGACATTTGCATGATCTACGCCACTCCAGCTCAAATGATTATTTTGATTAACGGACTGCAATGGCGCGGGTACAAGAAACTGGAATGGGGTTGCGTTGGAGAGTCCGCCTGTGCGGATAGTTGGGGTCGTGCCCTCAGCACTGGCGAACCAAGCTTGTCGATTCCTTGTTTCGCCGAACGACGGTACGGCGGAGTCATGGAGGACGAACTCTTGATGGCATTGACGCCCGAAGATCTACTCATTGCCGTAGAAGGAATGGAATATTTGGCTCGGAATGGCCTGCGTTACCCGATCCCGAATTACGGTATTCAAAGTGATGCTCGCGCTGGCCTTGGTGCCAGCTACGACTGAGCTGCACAACTACCAAGGGAGGGCCAATGGCCAACATATTTACCAAGTCCGGTTTTGACCTAGGGATGGTTACTTCCAATGGTGACCAGATGCTTTCTTTCTATCGAGACGTCATAGGAATGGAATTCGAAGCGACTATCAACATGGAGGCTTTAGGTGTTGCGGCGATGCACCGCTTGTGGGCCAACGAAAGCCTTTTAAAAATCGTCGTTCCGACCAAAGAGGTTGATGCCGGAATTGCTGGCGGAATGATGGGAGCAACTGGAATGCGTTATTTCACGCTTTCTGTTAGTGATGTACAAACAGCTTTGGATGCGTGTAAAGAGGCCGGCGCACCGATTATCTGGGATCGCCGAGAGGCTAGGCCTGGTGTTGTGGTCGGGATGGTCGAGGATCCAGACGGGAACTGGGTTGAATTCATCGAGAAGTAGTGAATGGTCGAATCTCCGCTAAGCCTTATTGATTTGTGCCAAAAGGTTCCGGGCTGCAACCGGCGGGTCAAACGGATGATCAAACCTCAGGTCTGCATATTGCGAACTTGGCAGAACCAGTGACTGATGCATCGGCTCTACTGATGTGAAGAATTGAGTTTCGACACCTTGCGGGTCCCTACCCCGTTCTTCGGCGTCTCTAACTAGGCGCCGAGCCAGCCTTACGTCTCTTGGTGCATCAACAAATATCTTTAGATCTAGACGCTCTCTACATTCCTTTACTGCCATCAGCAAAATACCGTCAACAATCACGAGTGGCGCAGAATCCAATTGATAGCTAGCTCCTGTTCGCGTATGGGTGGACATGTCGTATTCCGGAACGTTCACAGGCTTCCCCTCGGCAAGGTCATCCATGTGGCTGATAAACAATTCAACGTCCAAAGCGTCAGGGTGGTCATAATTAACCGCTGCTCGCTCTAACGGACTCATATGCGAAAGGTCTCGATAATAATTATCGAAGGCAAGAAGAGTTGCGGAGCCACTTACCTCTAGAAGCGCCCTCGCTAGCGTTGTCTTACCCGAGCAAGATCCGCCACCAAATCCGACCAGCACGCTATCGCAGAGTCTCATTCCACGGGCCTTCGTCAGCTCGTGGTTCTTTCGGCAAGCCCAAAATACGTTCGCCGATGATATTGCGTTGCACTTGACTAGTGCCTGCGTAAATAGTTCCCGACCGGGCCGCCAAAAAACTGTTGATCCAGGCAGAAGTCGTGTTGGGAGTTCCCGCATCAGCAGCACCAAGCCCGGCCGCATACGCGGGGTCCCCATCCATTACCATCGCGTCGGCACCAAGGATATCTAGAGAAAGTTCAGTGACTGTCCGGTGATATTCGCTCCAATTGAGTTTGCCAATAGAACTCTTTGGTCCTGGTGGCTCTCCATTCAAAAACGAAGTTAAAACCTGTTGACCTAACCAGCGCATTATCTCAACTTTGCTATGACACCATGCGAGCCGTTGACGAATACCTTGATCTGAAGTCCGGCCCTTTGCCTGTGCCATCTCGACTAATCGGTCTAGCTCAGAGCGGTACCGGAAGTAGGTAGTCGTTGCCCCGAAACCTCTTTCATATCCAAGAAGCGTCATAGCAACCGCCCAGCCTCCATTGACCTGACCTACGACATTTCCTTTAGGAACTCGAGCATCAGAAAAGAAGACTTCGTTGAAATGGCTATGTCCAGCAATATTGACTATTGGTCGGACCTCAACGCCGGCCTGCTCCATCGGGCAGAGAAAAAAAGTGATTCCTTGATGTTTGGCGTCTTCAGGAGCGGTGCGTCCCAAAACAAAAATCCAGTTTGCTGTATGTCCACTAGACGTCCAAATCTTCTGTCCGTTCAGGATCCACTCGTCGCCATCTAATTCAGCCTTGCACCCAAGATTGGCCAGGTCAGACCCCGCACCAGGTTCTGAGTACCCTTGGCACCAAAGGTCATCACCGTCGAGGATCCTGGGCAAATAATGCTTCTTCTGTTCTTCGGTACCCCACTCGATCAACGTATTACCGACCATGCCAATCCCAAAGCCGTCATTAGAACCACCTGTGGGTAATCCCGCCTTTGTGAACTCCTCAGCAATGATTACGTTTTCATTCGCAGACAAACCGGGGCCTCCGTAGTCCGTGGACCACATCGTTGCCAATAAATGGTTGTCGCTTAGAATCCGGCGCCACTCGCCTACGAACTCTGCTTTGGCGTCCCCGGTTAAGGACCCAATGCCTTGCCAGTTAGCCGGGAGGTTGTCGCTTATAAACTTCTGGATCTTGTTCCGATAGGACTCTGCTTCTTCTGAATACGTCGGCTGCATACCCTGGACAGTACATCCATCAAGGAAGAGATAATTATTTCAATTACTCTTCGTTGTCGCGAACCGATGACATTTTGTTAATTACTCGGTCGAAAAACTCGTCGTCCTGTAGGCCTGGCACCATCAGTTTATTGTCGATGACCCAGCTCGGAGTTCCAGTCGCCCCCCAGGCATGCGCACGTTCCATGGAAGAAACCACTGCCGGCCACAACTCGTCATTCGCCAGGACTCTTTCAATTAAGTCAGTCTGCACACCAAGGTCGTTCGCTAGGCCCGACAGAAACGTTGGGTCCTCGATGTCTCGCTCTTCAACCCATATCGCTCCAAAAAGCCGGTCGTAATACGTCTCTATAGCCTCGGGCGATAAGTGTTCCACGACTAGGGCTGCTTGATGCGCCTTGCGAGTTGGCTGAAAGCGGCTCGGCGGGCGCATAGTCACACCGAGATCAGCAGCAATAGGAGCAAGCGCAGAAAACTTTCGCTCGTTTTTGTTGCCCCCATCGGGAATCTCGGGATGAAGTTCGTAAGGAAGCCAAGAAATTTCGACATCGTGTCGATCATTTAGACGAGCCGCCCGGGCCCGTGCCAAGTGACACCAAGGTCAAAGAAAGTCGGACCATACGATAATTGGCAGCGCCATAGGCACTGACGGTATACGTTCTCGCCTTATGGATTTCGTTATTCCCGCTGACATTCAGCAATTAATAGTTGACCTTGACCATTTCATCGAAGATGTCATCAAGCCAATCGAGGCCGAAGATGACAACATCAGGTTTTTTGATCATCGCCGAGAAGACTCCAGAACCGACTGGGACCGGGATGGACTTCCCAATGCCGAATGGGAGGCCTTACTTGCTCGCATGCGACAGGAAGCAGATAGCGCTGGGTTTCTAAGATGGCACCTGCCGAAAAGGTTCGGTGGCCAAGATGGGACCAACCTTGGCATGGCAATAATCCGCGAGCACCTGGCTCGACGAGGGTTAGGCCTTCACAATGATCTACAGAACGAGAACTCGATTATTGGGAACTTCCCAACTGTCTTGATGATGGAAAAATATGGTTCTGAGGCACAGCAGCAGAACTGGATTCCCAAGATGTTGGATGGGAGCGCTCGAATCGGCTTCGGGTTAACGGAACCACTTCATGGTTCAGACGCTACGTGGATGGAAACTACTGCAGTTCGCGACGGGGATGAATGGATTATCAGTGGCGAGAAATACTGGAACACGGGACTACACCATGCAACCCATGACTACATATTTGCGCGGACATCGGGCTCTCCAGGCGAAGGCCAAGGCATTACTTGTTTCATAGTTCCCGTTAATTCAGCCGGATTCAAGGTTGAGGAATTCATGTGGACCTTTAACATGCCGACTGATCATGCTCACGTCAGACTCACAGATGTGCGAGTTCATAACGATGATATTCTTGGCGAAGAAGGAAGAGGGCTGCAGACCGCTCAACTTTTTGTTCACGAAAATCGGATTCGGCAAGCTGCTTCTTCCGTAGGCGCGGGGCTTCACTGCATAGACGTTGCCGTCGACTATGTGAGCAACAGGACAACATTCGGGAAACCTCTATCCCAAAATCAAGCAATTCAGTTTCCGCTAGCTGAGCTCTACACCGAGGCCGAAATGATCCGGGCTCTTATCTGGAAAACAGCGTGGGAAATGGATCAGGGAGTTGATCACATGGAGATAACGGACCGGGTTGCCATGTGCAACTACCGCGGCAACCGATTTTGCTGTGACGCCGCCGACAGAGCTATGCAGAGCTGCGGGGGCGTTGGCTATGGACGAAGCATGCCGTTCGAGCACATATACCGACATCATCGCAGGTACCGTATAACAGAGGGTGCCGAAGAAATTCAGATCCGTAAAGTTGCTGGCAAACTGTTTGGCTACGCCGGCCGGGCCAAGGGCTAATTATCTATTTGCCTCTTAGCAGCAAAGAGGTACGAGCTAGTCGATCCGAGCTGTTGCATTTCCCGTTAAAACAAACTTTTCATCTTGATTGGTCGTTGAAATGGTTAGATCGACGAGGGTTTGACCGTTTTCTTCTCGGACTTCGGACACTTCGGCCCGAGCAGTTAGCGTGTCTCCTGGCCAAACTTGATTAACGAAACGTACTCCGTAATAGGTGAGACGCCCATCACCGACATAATTAGTCAGCATTCGACCAGTCATTCCCATCGTCAGCATTCCATGAGCGAAAACCGTTGGATAACCTGCGACCTCTGTAACAAATTTTTCATCGCTGTGGACCGGGTTGTAATCGCCCGAGGCACCGGCGTACTGGACTATCTGAGTCCGAGTTAAGTCTTCGACGATTACTTCAGAGTAAGAGTCGCCGACACTAAGTTGATCTGCTTTTAATCCCACTGCGTTTCTCCTACTGCTCGATAACTTTTTCGGTCACGACGCCGACACTGCGGGCCGTTACAACAAGGTCACCATTTTGGTCACGGTACTCAGTAATACTCTCGTTGAATTTCAAAACGCCGGCTCTCTTGGATTCCTTTTCCCAGCTTTCGCCTGGCTTGGTTTCTGCGCTAAGGACATCACCTGGTTTCAAGTGCCTGTGGTAGGTGAAGTGTTGCTCAGCGTGCAGCCCGCCTGCCGAGGAACCTGACTTCTCATCATCTGAGTTGGAATCATCCTTGTCCTTACTTTCTTTGACCAATGTTCCAGACGCAGTTCCCCCACTACCAAACCACTTTTGACCATCTTTAGGCCGCAAAAAATAGTCAGGGTCGAACTGCGCGCTCGCTTGCGCAAAGGTAGGAGGGGCAATTATTGACCCCACCTCCGTGCTGCCAGCGTGGCTCTCATCCGAATAAATAGGATTACTGTCGCCTATGGACCTCGCAAACATCAAAATATGTGAGGCTTCTACTGGGAACCGTTCAACCGCCATTTTTCCCCTTTTCTCTACTAAGACTTATCTGATCATGGCATTTTACGCAGGACTTGTCGCCTTGATTTAGCGGAGAGCGGCTAGGACTATCTCTCTTGTCTGATCAGGAGCTTCAAGCATCATCATGTGACCTATGCCCTCCAAGTGCCGCAGATCGACCTCTTCGAACCCTGCGACCAGTTGAGCAGTCGCTTTGGGAGGAGTCATTTTGTCTTCACTACCTACGATGACCGTGACTGGGCAACGCACTTGTCCGGCGACATCGCCCGCCTCATAAGCATTGCAGGCTGAAAGATCGTTATAGATCACACCGTCTGATGCGCGTTCCAGAAGCGCTTGGCAACCACTTCTCATCCATAAACCAGGTGTCGGGTTGCCTGCAATATGCGCCCGACTTCCATGAGCCCAAGCCGTCATCAGTTGCGGTGCCAAGATCTCGTTGCGTTCTGCTGCTCCCAGTAGATCTGGGTGCACCGGCATCGCCGCAGCGGCACCCATCAAGACCAACCGTTCTGTAGCTTCGCTATGACGAGCAGCTACCTCAAGCGCTATCAGACTGCCCATTGAATGCCCGACTAGCCGAACAGGACCAAAGTTAAGGCTATGAATTAGACCGGCCACCCAATCAGCCATTTCAGAGACCGTCGAGATCAACTCTCCGGTGGAGTCGCCATGTCCTGGCAAGTCCACCGCCATGGCAGAGAGACCGTGATGTGCAAGATACCGAGTCTGCTGACTCCATACCGTGCGATCCATGCCGGCCCCATGAACCATTAGCACCGGCGGCTGGCTGTCATCTATTGCGACGCCTCCGGTCGCAAAAGTTATTGTTTCCCCTTCATATTCGAACTGCATAACTTAACCTTTCTGCGAAGCTCTAAGAGCTCTAGCTAGATCGGTGATTATGTCCTCTGGATCTTCCAACCCGACTGAGAGACGAATTAGATCTTCACCTACTCCAGCAGCGGCCAGGTCTTCGGCGCTCAACTGCTGATGAGTCGTTGAAGCGGGGTGAATCACCAGAGTCTTAGCATCACCAACATTTGCCACATGCGAAGCGAGTTGGACATTTTCTATGAATCTTCGACCCGCTTCTCTGCCCCCCGCAATCCCAAATGACAAAATTGCACCTGCACCCTTTGGTAGGAGCTCCTTCGCTAGTTCATGGTCTGGATGAGTCGAAACCGATGGGTGACTGACCCAAGAAACAGCATCATTGCCTTCAAGAAATTCTACGACTTCACTTGTGTTCTTAACGTGACGTTCCATACGCAAAGGCAGAGTCTCAACGCCTTGCAGCAGATGAAACGCATTTGCAGGACTCATAGCTGCACCGAAGTCTCGCAGCCCTTCCGCCCGGGCTCGCATCGAGAGGGCCTGGTGACCATACTCTTCAGTAAAACTGATTCCGTGGTACCCGTCATACGGTTCTGACAGCGTTGGGAATTTGCCGCTGGCACCCCAATCAAACCGTCCGCCATCGATCACGACGCCCCCAAGAGCGATGCCGTGACCACCAAGAAATTTGGTCACTGAGTGCATGACTATGTCTGCGCCTAGTTCAATTGGTCTCATCAGATAAGGAGTCGTAAAGGTAGCGTCCAACATCAAAGGCAACCCGTGCTCGTGAGCGATCTCAGCGACCACGGGCACGTTTAGCACTTCGATACCTGGATTCCCTAAGGTTTCAGCGAAGAGAACTCTAGTGTCCTCGGTGATCGCGCCTCTCCAAGCATCGGGGTCTCGAGGGTCAACAAAAGTCGTATCAATACCGAATCGCGGCATGGTGAGATTCAGCATGTTGTGAGAACCACCGTAAATGTTTCGGCTAGCCACGACGTGATTGCCGGCGCTCATTATGGTCGCGCAAGCAAGATGAAAAGCAGCCATGCCACTCGCTGTACATACGGCACCAACACCGCCTTCAAGTGCGGCTAAACGTTCTTCGAGGACAGCTACGGTAGGGTTCGAGATTCTGCTGTATATATGCCCAGGCTGCTCAAGATTGAACAGTCCCGCTGCCTGTTCCGTATCAACAAAACTGTACGAGGTGGTCTGATAGATCGGCACGCCTCGAGAACCAGTAGTTGGATCAGGTTCTTGACCCGCGTGAAGTGAAAGGGTGTCGAATTTCAGATAGTCGGGTTCAACCATTCTTTATTCCTTCGTTGTTAGTAAGGATGGTACGCCCCTGAGAACTCATCCTCAACGGAGAGGCAGCTGCCGATGAAGTTACAAAGCTTCAGTGTTGAGGCCCGGACTCCTAGTTGGTTCCAGCTACCTCTGCAAGAGAGCTAGCGTCAACCCAATGTCCCCGTCCCACAATGCCCTAAAACCGGTCATCGTGACCGGAGCCTCCTCTGGTATTGGTAATGCAGTCTGCAGCCGTTTAGCCTCTTCGAGTAGGCCGGTCATCTCTGTTGACATAGATCAACAAGGGCCAACGACCGGAGTTGAAGCTCATTATGTTTGCGACCTGAACAATGATGCCGAGGTTCTTCAACTATTTACAGACCTAAGGAACGATTTCGACCTTTCGAGGGTCTCCTCGTTAATCAATGTCGCCGGAGTTCCAGGCACCGTAGCCGCTTCGAAGGTTCTCGAAGTAAACCTTCTTGCTGTTCGCCGACTTAGCCGTTTTATGGCATCACATTTCTCGTCAGGAAGCACGATCGTCAATGTCGGCTCAATATCAGGAAACGGTTGGCAGCAACGCCTAGATCTTTATAACTCCTTCTTGAGACTCGAAGACCCAGAGGCTCGCGCCTGGTGGAGCGATTGGAGCAAGTTGGTTGCTGTTGATCCTTACAGTTTTTCAAAAGAAGCAGTAATCGTTTGGACCATGCTGCAGGCTGGCGAGCTGAGAGGGACCGGTATCAGATGCAACATCGTGAGCCCTGGCCCTGTCGATACCCCCCTGCTCCCGACCTTTAGGGAGCAAATAGGGGATGACAGAATTGATTGGGTAGTAAGCCACTCTGGACGCGCAGCCAGACCCGATGAAATCGCCCAAGCAATTGAGTGGCTAGCCGTCGGTGAGTCCTCTTGGGTGAACGGACACCACCTTGTCGTCGATGGCGGTTACACCTCGGGATTATTATCTGGATGGGTTGATCTCGAAAGTGCCCCAACAGCCAGAGTGACCCGCATCGATTAGAGCTAGGCCAATTGGGTTTCCTTACTCAAATTCGCTCCGAAGCTCATCAGCATGTTCGTCGAAATAAGGCGCCCGAATGGGGTGCGGTCCAGCGCCTTTGATCAGCTGACCTACCTGCAGTAGCGGACCCCAGCCGGGTGAGTCTTGGTGCTCGCACACCAGATCGTTGGCCAAGCTCAGTGGACTTCCCACAAAACCTTTAGTCTCAACGGGGGTGCGTCTTTCAGGTTCCGACCAGAACCAGTTACCGCCGTCTTCTATGTACCGGTGCTCAGCATCAGGTCCTTTGTGATCGAAGCCGCCTTGGACAACTTTTGGCCTGCTGGGGTAATCAACGAATTCGGCTGCTTGCGCTGCTGCTGTGGTTTGCGCAAGAGAGGTATAAACAGTTTGTGTCTCGCCGGTTCGCTGCCGATGATATAAGGCAGTTACTACCCCAAACGCTGCGATGATAGGAGTTGCGGCGTCATGGACCGGCACAGTCAGAAAAACAGGATCACCGTCTCCACCCTGGGCACTCATCATCCCGCCTAATGCCTGCAATAACGGATCAAAGGCTGGCTGATCAGCGCGTGACTTATCGAAACCATAACCAGGGCTCTTCACCAAGACGAGGTCCTCACTTGCGGACCTAAGATCGCTCGGTGAACAGCCCAAACGCTCAGCCACACCAGGTCGAAAATTTTCAACCACGACATCAGAGGTTGAGACAATTTTGTAGAGGAACTCGCGTCCGACCTCTTCTTTCAGGTCCAACATGATGCCGCGTTTACCCTGATTCCAGCCATTAAACATTGGGCTAAAAGTCCTAAACGGATCACCTGCTTTCGGTTCAACTTTTATGACATCAGCCCCCAACATCGCTAGGTGACGGGTAATCACGGGCCCAGCGATAAACGATGCCAGATCAACTGCTCGGACCCCGGCTAAGGGTTGCCCTCCTTGGCCCGAACCTTGGGCTGGATGATGCTCCTCCTGCATCACTTCATCAGTATTGGCTCCTAGCGGCGGCGCAGGAAGCATAGGTGCGGCAGGACATGCTCCCAGCTGGAGTGGTTGAGTCGGCATGGACAACGGACCTAATTCAGGATGCTCAATTGTCGCTATCACTGAGTTAGCTTTCGCTAACTCAGAATCCAAAAATTGATCGCGAGTCTGGATCGGCTGGCACGGAACGTCACAGGCGCGAAGTGTCTCTATCCATTCTTCGCGACTACGCGTACGGAACTTTTCTTCCAAGATCGGTGTTATGTAGGCCAAAGGCTCTGGTTCGATAAGACCCCAAGGGGGGTTATCTAGAGCCGCATCATTGAGTAGGTCTAATCGATCAAGAGCTTCCAACAGTGCTTCGTAGAAGCGGCGCGTTCCACATGCTACGAAGAACCAAAGTTCATCGGCAGCTTGGAAGGGACGGTACACGGGGGCTCTACCAGCTGGGCCCAGCGGACTTGCCCCATCTCTTTCCTGAGGAGTCCCAGGCGACCAAAAGTCACCGATTTGCATCGCTCCAGATCCGGCTAAATCCGAAACTTCATAGGTAGGAGCTGACCCGTGGACCTCTCTTGCATATAAACCTGCAGCTATGGCAAGTGCCCCAAGCATTCCAGCACCGTAAGCAGCGAGGGGTAGAACTACGTGAACGGGGCCTTCAGTCCAACTCACTTGGTTCCACGAGATGCCTGTAGCCGCAGCTACTTGCTGCCATGAACCCTGCTGATCAGCCAAAGGACCGTTAGATCCCCATGTCGGCATCGAAATGACTACAGATCCAGGGGCAATAGATCGCGCACGAGCGGCTTCGTCCGAGCTGTCGACCACTATTACGTCAGCCGACTTCAACAACCAACTGTCGTCTTGCAGAACGACTGATCGCTTATTTCGATTCAGAACTTGGAAACCTGGGTCATTTCGGTAGTGGTCGCCTGTCGCGCTTTCAGACTTAATGACGTCTGCACCCTGATCTGCCAAAAAGCGAGTGGCATAAGGCCCTGAAATTCCTTCGGTTAATTCAGCTACCCGGATGCCGGTATAGGCACCATATTTCGTCACTTACTCCCCCAGTTTGGAAATGCCATTCGGTGGCTAACACTACTCAATTTGCCCTTGAACAGGCTTGACTAGATGCACTCGCTTTTGTGAGGTTCTAAGCTGAGTCGCATGACCGACACCGCTGAACCCACCGAAACAATCGAGCAGATGCTTCCGTCAGCTCCTACCTTCGATTCGATCGAGCAAGAAAGGCAGCATCGCAAAGAACGTCTTGCTTCGGTTTTTCGGGTCTTTTCTAAGTTCGGCTTCGAAGAAGGGTTAGCAGGGCACGTAACAGCTCGGGACCCAGAGTTGGAAGATCATTTTTGGGTGAACCCCTTTGGAGTTCCCTTCGGACACATCAAGGCTTCCGACCTATTGCTAGTCGACCACGACGGGAACATCGTCGAGGGTCGCCACCCTCTAAACCAAGCAGCTTTCGCTATTCACAGTCGCGTACACAAAGCTCGGCCAGACGTCATAGCTGCAGCGCACACCCACTCACTTTATGGAAAGAGCTGGTCAAGTCTGGGGCGTCTTCTCGATCCCCTTACCCAGGATTCCTGTGCTTTTTACGAAGACCATTCGCTCTTCGATGACTTCACTGGTGTCGTCTTAGACACCGATGAAGGCGACCGCATCGGCGAGGCTTTAGGAGACAACAAGGCCGTCATTCTGCAGAATCATGGCCTCTTAACTGTTGGCCACACCGTTGATGAGGCTGCTTGGTGGTTCATCACGATGGAGCGGACCTGCCAAAGCCAACTCTTAGCAGAAGCAGCTGGTACACCAATTCCTATAAGACACGACGTCGCCAAATCTACTGCTGCCCAGGTGGGCAGTCACCTAGGCGGATGGTTCAGTTATCAGCCGATTTACGACAAAATCCTTGCCGAAAACCCCGACTTTCTAAATTGAGCGTCTAGTCCAATTGCCATTAGTGAGAGAGCCGTAGCCTACGTCAACAATTCCGCGGCTTTTTCTCGAAGCTCTGTTTTTAGAACTTTATTCGATGGATTCAGCGGCAATTCATCAATCAGCCAGAAGTGGCGAGGAACTTTGTAGTTAGCCATTTCTTTTTTGCACCATGCCTCCAATTCAGCGAGGTTGGGGGCACCAGCCGGGGTTGCAACGATGAAGGCGGCACCAACCTCTCCTAATCGTTCGTCTGGCACTCCAATTACCGAAACTTGACCAACTTCGGGGTGTTCCAACATCATGCTTTCAATTTCCGCTGGATAGGCGTTAAAACCGCCATTTATGAACATGTCTTTCTTGCGGTCCGTTATGTCGATGTACCCATCCGCATCCATGACGCAGATGTCCCCTGTTTTCATCCACCCAAATTCATCGATTGTCTCAGCAGTTTGTTCTGGTTCGTCTAGGTAGCCCCTCATTACGGCGTAACCCTTAACTAGCAACTCTCCAGGTTGCCCTAGCTCAACTTCATTGTTCTCGTCATCTACAAGCTTTATTTCGAGTCCGGGCAAAGCCTTACCGCTGGTATTCGCTACGACATCTGGTGGGTCATCAGCGGAACAGATGGTCACTAGCCCATGCGTCTCGGTCATGCCATAGGCAGTGATTACGGTTTCGAAACCCAGCCGATCCCTCATGTCCACCACAGTCTCCACAGGGATACTTGCAGCCCCCGTCAAAGCCGAACGCAATGTACTCGTGTCATAGTCATGGAGATCTTTATGGTTGATCAGGCCCTGGAAGATCGCTGGGGGTCCCGGAAAAACAGTGACTTGGTCATCTTGAATTCGTTGAAGGACGCTGGGAACATCGAACACTGGGTGAGGGAGCATCGTTGCTCCGTGGATGAAACACGGATTAATGGCTCCGTTGAAGCCAAAGGCATGGAAGAACGGATTGACAATTAGCATCCGGTCACCCTGCCGCATTCCGAGTTCCCGGGCGTAGTGGCTGAAACCTCGAATTATGGGGCCTTGCTCAACCATTACTCCCTTCGGGACTCCAGTGGTTCCTGAGGTAAACATAATTAGTCCAAGGTCGGAGCCAGAAGCGGAAGCAGCTCGATCTTCTGCCTCCGTAAAGCTTTCAGTCGTACCACGCGAGAGGAAATCCTCGAAGGAAACCGTTCCTTTCACCACGTCACCACGCAAAACCACAATTTGCTCTAGGGAGCTGACTTCTTCACCGGAGTCTCTCAGGTCCGAGACATAGTCATTTCCTAAAAAACCCACGACCGTAAACAAAACTTTTACTTTTGCCTTCTCAAGAACAAAAGCGGCTTCTCTCCCTTTGAACCTTGTGTTGACCGGCACCAAGACAGCACCTGCTCGGAACACAGCCATAGCGGCGACCACCCACTCCCATGAGTTAGGGGCCCATACCGCCACACGATCATCCCGCTCCACCCCAGACGCGACTAGCGCCGCCGCTGCTTGTCTAATTTGCTGCCCTAACTCTGAAAAATTCAGACTTACATCTCCGTCTGAGATGGCTTCAGTTGCGGCAAATTCTCTGGACGCTCGATCAACGAGGGCGGGAAAGTTGTCAGGAATAGGCGCTGTCATATCTGCTTCTTTCGTCCCAAATAGAGACTTATTGAACTACGGCGATCGCTTCGCCATGAATGAAGTGAAAATAACCGTCTGGCTGGGCCGCCCAACGGCGCCAGCCCTCTGCTATCGCTTCTAAGTCTTGCAAAGTAGCGTAGCCGTATTCCACCGCCTGAATTGGAAAGCTAGTGGTCAGACATCGGTCCGCCCATGAGAGACCCCAATTTTGTCTCTCCTCCTCTGTTGCGTAAACACCCGCCGTGGCAGAGCAGTCAACTTCAAACAGACCAGCTTGACGAAACCACCCCAATAGATGCCTACCTGCGTCTGGTTCAGCTCCATTACGTCGAGCGACTAAACGGTATATACGCCTCCATTCATCAATCATCGCCGACTCTGGACTGCAAGACATTGTGTAATAGTCAGCGTCGCGCACGGCTACATAGCCGCCCGGTCGGGTGACCCTGGCCATTTCCTCAATCGCTAACACCGGATCTGCTAGGTGCTGCAAAACTTGGTGAGCATATGTCAAATCGAATGAGCTATCAGGATAAGGAAGCTCATAGACAGAGGCTTGCTCAAGAGAAATGTTTGCGCACCCAGCATCGTCCACCGCTTTTTGGGCCATCTGAAGGATCTCTTCGCCAACATCTATGCCGACCACTGAACCTTCTTTCGCCCATTGGGCTAGGCCAATCGTAATTGAGGCTGGACCGCACCCAACATCCAAGATTTGAGTCTGCGATGAAATCATCGGACGAACAAATTGGGCACAGCTTTCAGCAGTTCTCTTCGCATGTTGGTTCACCGCCGCAGGCTGGTGCCCATGGGTATAGACGTCATGTTTAACCATAAAAGTTAAAGCTAGAGCGCCAAAGGTTTGATGTCTCTAGGTGGATTGCGAAAATTCATTCGAGGACCTACTGCCTGTGTGGGTACCGCTGCGAAAGCTACCGCAACCAATCAGCGACATTCCCTCGTTAAAGACGCGCACAACCAAGAAGGTCCACCGGATCCGCTGTTTGCTTCGTTATGTGTTTATTCGGTCGCACTGGGAAGCACACTCTTCAAGCCGAGTCACTATTATCATAATAGTTTCTGGCTCTGGCGGTTCAAGCCTCAAACAAGGAGAGCATTATGGCGGAAACAACTAGCGACTCAAGCATTGATGTTTTGAAGGCAATCAAAGAGCGTAAATCGGTCCGGGCCTTCAAGCCAGACCCCGTCCCCAAAGAAAAGCTCCTGGAGCTCTTGGAGATTGCACAGCGCTCACCTAGTGGCACCAACACGCAACCGTGGCACGTGTATCTTTGCGCTGGCGAAGTAAAGGCTGCAATCACTAACGACGTATTAGCCATGGCCGAGAGTGGTCAAGGTGCCAGCTATGAGGACTTCGACTACTACCCATCTACTTGGAATGACACCCACAACAGCCGGCGACGAGCTGTGGGATGGTCCCTCTACAACTTGGTCGGAATTGAAAAAGGTGATCGAGAGGCAAGCGCTAAGCAAGCTATGCGCAATTTTCTTTTCTTTGACGCTCCCGTGGGGGTATTCGTAACAATTGACTCGTATTTGGAGCGAGGAAACTGGGCTGATGTCGGCATGTATATACAAACCCTCATGCTTGCAGCTAAAGGGTTAGGACTAGACACCTGTCCGCAAGCGGCATGGATCCCCTACCAGGAACCCGTTATCCATCATCTTGGGATTCCAGACAATGAGTCTTTGGTAAGCGGCTTAAGCCTTGGTTGGGCGGACCCTACCAAGATCGAAAATACGTTAGTGAGCGAACGAGAGAAGATCTCCGAAGTCGCTCACTTCGAAGGCTTCTAGTGTCGCTCATATTGTGGCAGCAGCTGCAGGCACTGACAGTTTCGCCTCAATAACCCGACGACTTCGACACCACAACAGAAATGATGGCCATGAAGTTGCAGCCAACCCGCAATACATTCCACAAACCTTGGGCCCAATCGATGAGAACTTCGCCCGCATGAATAAATAACAACGGGTCCAATAAGGCTGATCTGGCCTTAAGAATCAAAACTTTGCTCGTTGTGAACGTATAACTAGTTCGTTCTGGTCCTATTAACCATTTTGGGGCGGAACCATAAAAGACTGAGAATCAGTGGTCACTTCCCAAGCATGTCAGGTGCTCGGTTTCTTCTTGACTACGGTTACCGGATGCCACCCATCTCCATTTGTAGGTCAAAGCTCAAGAGCTAGACACCCAAGAACACGCCTATCTCCGCTATGCACCGACTATTAACCCCTGATTACTACAGCTACGAATGGACTGCCGTTGAGTCGGCGGCTTGTTCGACGGACGGTGGCGTTGTGTTGAAATGGAAGGACGGTACGCAACTTAGATGTCATCCATTGTGGCTCAGAGAAAACGCCCCCGGGCCAGGCGGTATCGATCCGAAGTCCAAAGAAAATGATCTTGACATCGTCGATTTAAACCTCGACACACGGATTACGAATGCTCACCTTGAGGATGGAGCGTTAGTGGTCCAATTTGAACCCGAAGGACGTCAAGCCACCTTTCATCCTGGGTGGCTACGTCATATCGCAGCAGGCGAACACAAGCCGTTCTCGTCCTTACCCAAGCCTCAAATTTGGAAGGCCGCCGACCTTAAAGAGCCTCCGACACACGATGGGTCCTCGGTGTTGGAATCTGAGCACGCTTTATCTCAATGGCTCGACGATCTCCTTACTTACGGACTGGCGCGCCTTACAGGTCTACCAACCATCGAAAATATAGTTGAAGTTGTGGCTCATCGAATCGGCGTCCTTCGTGAGACAAATTTTGGCACCACCTGGAACGTGAGCGTAGACCTCGATCCGAATTCAATAGCCAACACGAGCATGGGATTATCGGCCCATAGCGACCTACCTTCACGAGAAACGCCACCGGGCTTCCAATTGCTGCACTGCCTCGAAAATAGCGTGCAAGGCGGCAGTTCAACGATGACCGACGGACTGGCAGTAGCGGAGTGTCTCGAAGCCGAGGAGCCGGAAATCTTCGAGCTGCTTACGTTAAAGAAATGGACGTTTTCCAATCGAGATAGTTACGAAGATCACCGATGGACCGGTCCAATAATCGACAAGGGCGACGGAAGAGTCCCTTGGACTTTCAGGGCGTTCCACCCAGTCCGCGGGTTCCCGGCAATGCCGTACGAAGACATAGGCAATGCCTACTTAGCCATGCAACACCTAGGACACACGGCTAATAGCGACGCATTTCAGATCCAATTTGACTTGATACCTGGAGATTTAGTCGCCTTCGATAACCGACGCATTCTGCATGGCCGAACCTCGTTCGATTCAACATCAGGTTCTCGGAAATTGCGCGGCACATACCTTGACTGCGATGAGGTCTACTCGCGGGTCCGGGTGCTACGGCGACATTTGAACAAAACCCACGTGAATAGAAGTTTCCCCACAGTATGAAAGGACGACAATGGCTGAAGTTTTCATTACTTGCGCAGTGACAGGGGCTGGCGACACTGTCAAAAAATCTGACAAAGTTCCCATTACTCCGGAAGCCATCGCTAGCGACGTAATTGCAGCAGCCGCAGCGGGCGCCGCAATCGCACATATCCATGTCAGAGACCCCCTAACCGGAGACCCTGACCGGAACGTGGATTATTACCAAGAGGTCGTAGAGCGCGTTCGGGGCTCTGATACTGACGTGGTCATCAACTTAACCGCGGGCATGGGGGGTGATCTGGTTATCGGTTCGGTTGAGGCGCCGATCCCACTCGACTCAAACCAGACTGACCTTGCGGGCGCCACCGAACGTCTCGAACACGTTCGTTTGTTACGACCTGAGATCTGCACTCTTGATTGCGGAACTATGAATTTCGGAGAAGGGAACTATGTAGCCACTAACACTCACGACACGCTCGCTGAAATGGCACGTCAAATCAAGGCCATCGGTGTGCGGCCCGAAATTGAAGTATTCGATACCGGTCAGTTGTGGGAAGCAAAGGCACTTGTCGATCAAGAACTCATTGAATCCCCTGTGATGGTCCAGCTTTGCATGGGTGTCAGGTGGGGCGCCCCTAATGACCTAAATACTTTCATGGCCATGGTGAACAACGTTCCTCAGGATTGGACATTCTCTGCGTTCTCTCTTGGCAGAGACCAACTGCCATATGTAGCGCTTGCGGCCATAGCTGGCGGAAATGCTCGAGTGGGCTTAGAAGACAACCTCTATCTCGACCGCGGAGAACTAGCGACAAACGAGACTCTCACAGCGCGGGCCAAGAAAATTTTGGAAGACATGAATTTCGAGGTAATAGGACCAGACCGAGTGCGCGAGAAATTGGAACTCAAGAAATGGACTCCTTAGTAGAGGGATCCGCCCCGAAACAAGTGGCAATCGTCGGAGCCGGAGTTATCGGAGCTGCCTGGGCAGCTCGTTGGCTACTCCGAGGCTGTGACGTATTGCTATACGACCCATCTAAGGACGCTAAGCAGATAGTTCCAGAGGTCCTAGAGAACGCCCGATACGCATGGGAAAGAATGGGAACAGCACCTAAGACAGAGGGTTCTCTCACGTATACGAAAACCATGAGCGAAGCTGTGGCTAACGCTGATTTGATACAAGAAAGCGCTCCCGAAGATCTGCAAATCAAAAAAACTGTTCTGAGAGAGATAGAGAACTCCGCCGACAAGAGCGCTGTCATTTCGTCTTCAACGTCAGGCCTGCTGCCTTCAATTCTTCAACACGAAATGCGACAGCCAGACCGTCTCGTCATCGGACATCCGTTCAATCCGGTTTACCTCATACCGATGGTTGAGGTCGTCGGAGGAAAGAACACTTCTGCGGAGTCAATTTCGACCGTAATGTCGTTCTACGCTCATGCTGGGATGAAGCCCTTGCATGTCCGTATTGAGATAGACGCATTCATAGCCGATCGCCTCCTTGAAGCCGTCTGGCGTGAAGCACTTTGGCTCATTGAAGACGGAGTCGCTACCACCCAAGAAATCGACGATGTCATACGGTTCGGTTTCGGCCTCCGGTGGGCCCAGATGGGTCTATTCGAAAATTACCGAATAGCTGGAGGTCAGGGAGGGATGGAACACTTCATTAGGCAATTTGGTCCATCTCTTGATTGGCCCTGGTCCAGATTAACTGACACCCCAGAGATGACCGAAGAGCTAGTTAAGCGAATCGCTGACCAATCGGATAGTCAGTCAGGCCAGTATTCGATTAGGGAACTCGAAAGAATTCGAGACACCAACTTGGTCGACATGATGCTCGCACTCGAGAGCAATGCTTGGGGAGCTGGCCTAGCAATTCGTGATCTACGGCAACGCCCTACCTAGGCGTCACTCTTCAATCGAAATCGCAAACTCAGGACAATTGGCAGCCGCAAGGCGAGCTTTGTCTTCAAGGCCGTCGGGCACCATGCCATCGTCCAACTCAGTTGCATACCCATAGTCATCAACATCGAATAATTCAACCGCAAGGGAGAAACATCGATTGTGTCCCTGACATTTTTCAGTATCGACCCGCACTCGCATTCCATTTCCCCTTAAGCCCGTCAACTGGTATGTCCAAGGTAGCTGCATTTGCTTGATCACTGTCGTTGAGATGCAGAGTTTGCTTGCAAGCCTCAACACATATGACCTCCGCGGCCTCTCACCATCTAACATGCTCTCAGGGGAAGGAGACCAGCAATGAGCCAATCCGAGGTAGCAGCACTACCAGCAGAAGAAACGGACCCTGCAAAGCAGTGGCATAAAACAGCTTGCGTTTTATGCTCCGCCAACTGTGGAATAGAAGTTCGAATCGAGGGGCGAGAAATCACTCGTGTCCGCGGAGATAAAGATCACCCGGCTAGCAAGGGTTACACCTGCGAAAAGGGCCTTCGCGTCAACCACTACCAGAATGGCCGCGATCGCTTGACGGCTCCACTAAAGAGGATGGAGGACGGTACCTTCCAAGAAATCAGTTGGGACCAGGCCATCAAAGAAGTAGCCGACCAACTAGTTGGCATCCGCGACACCTACGGTGGCGACAAGATTATGTACTACGGAGGCGGAGGCCAAGGTAATCACTTTCCCGGCGCATACGCGCGAAGTGTCTTACAGACTCTCGGAGTGCAATACAGAAGTAATGCCCTAGCTCAGGAAAAAACTGGCATGTACTGGGTTCAAGGAAAGTTCTTTGGCCGCCAAGACATCGGGGCATCACCAGACTTCCATCACACTGACTGCGCAGTATTCATAGGCAAGAACCCTTGGCACAGCCATGGTTTCCCAGAGGCCCGCAACGTGTTGAATGCCATCAAAAATGATGAGGAACGAAAGATCGTCGTCTTCGACCCACGGGTGTCGGAGACCGCAAGTATTTCAGACCACCATCTCCGGGTAAAACCAGGGACAGATGCTTGGGCCCTAGCAGCAGCGCTGGCCACCATGGTCGACGAGGGGTTAACCGACGAGAAGTTCCTCAAAGAACAGTGCGTGGGCTGGGACAAGCTTCAACCCCTTCTTAGAGAAATTGATATTTCCGAGTACGCACGCAAATGCGGAGTCGATGAGGTGCAGATACGGTCAGCTGCTCGAACAATGGCTAATGCCAGATCGATGGCCACCGAAGAAGATTTAGGCATCGAAATGGCGCCGCACTCCACTCTGAACAGTTGGCTTCAACGGCTCCTCTATCTGATTACCGGCAACTTTGGAAACGAAGGAGGAATGAACATCCCCAACAGATTGGCTCCCATATGTGGGCATAGCGCTGAAGGAGCAACCGAACCGGTCACTGGAACCCCACTACTTTGTGGATTAGTAGCTTGTGCAGCCATTCCTGATGCAATTGACACTGAGCACCCGGACCGATTTAGAGGCATGATCGTTGAGTCAGCCAACCCGATTCACTCTTTGCCCGACTCGAAGCGCTTCCGAGAAGCTTTTGCCAAGCTCGATTGCTTGGTCGTAATTGACGTCGCAATGACGGAAACAGCTCGGCAGGCCGATTATGTACTGCCTGCATGTTCACAGTACGAGAAGGCTGAGGCAACTTTTTTCGCCGGCGAGGTGCCATCAAACTATTTCCACATTAGGCAACCAATATTCGAACCCCTAGGTGACACGCTGCCTGAAGCAGAAATCCACGCTCGTCTTGTCGAAGCAATGGGTGGAGAACCCGAGGGCATTCAGGAGTTAACCGACGCAGCTGAAGAGAGTCGTGAAGCTTTTGTCGAAACCTTTACACGACTGTCTGCCGAAAACCCCGATCTCGGTGCCAAACTGCCTACGGCCTTGTACCGCTCGCTTGGACGGAGCCTTGGAGAAATGGGTCCAGCAGCCGTTATGTTCGGTTCAGCTATGCAAGCTTCAATGAGGTTTCCTGAAGCCATCAGAGCTGCAGGGGTAAAGGGTGACGGTCTAGAACTAGCTACCAACTTGTTCGATGCCTTACTTGAAGCTAAATCGGGCATGGTCTTTAGCACCAGTGATTACTCATCAAGCTTTGATCGGATTAAGACGCCAGACGGCAAGATCCATATCTACATAGAGGAGCTAGTGGAGGAGCTAGAAGGTCTCGCTTCAGAAGAGCCAGCTTCGCCCACTGATGCCTACCCATTTGTTCTCACAGCTGGAGAACATCGCGGTTCAACGGTCAACGACATCATCCGAGATCCCTCGTGGCGCAAGAAAGATAAAGACGGAGCGCTGCGAATCAACCCTGTCGACGCCGAAAGAATAGGGGTGGTGGATGGCCAGCGAGTTCGAGTTATCACCAAACGAGGTGAAGCCGAAGCCCCTGCTGATATCACCGACACCATGATGGAGGGGCAAGTCAGTTTGCCTCACGGTTTTGGCATGGAATATCCGGACGAAACCGGCGAACATAAGATCCATGGGGTAGCGGTGAACGAGTTAACAGATCTAGAAGATCGAGACTGGCTAGCACTAACACCGCATCATAAACACGTCAGAGCCCAACTAGAAGCCATACCCGGGTAGCGGCTTATTCGTATCCTTCCCATGTCTCCGAGGTAGACAAGGGAGCTCCATCGCGTATCGCCGCGTGCCGTTCTCGAATTTGTTTGGGAATATGAGCTCGCACATATTCGACGTCTTGACTTAAAACTAGATCGACTAGCTCCAATCTGTCTGGGGTTTGCTTCCAAGCAATCGGCACATAAATGGGAAGTTCAAAACGACGCAAACGTTCCAACCCGAGATAGATAGCTTTCTGATATCTAAAGCGATCTTCCCAATCCCAATGACCAGGTGCGAAACCGGTTCCTGGGTCCAGAACTAAGCGATCTCGGATCCCCCATCTAGTCGCTCGCTCTAGTTGCAAATCAAACCAATCAACCATTACTTGGACCGGATCACCTTCAACATGCTTCAGGTGTCGGGGATCAGGCCCGAGCATGAAGGGCAGCACAACCTGAATCTCTCGTTCAGCTGCTAATTCGATCATTTCGTCAGACTGCAAGGCATCAGTAGCATTGAGGACAGCTGCGCCGGCGTCGAGAGCTTTTCGAGCTGTAGGAACTTGCCACGTATCTATAGCTACGTCCACGCCAAGAGACAGAAGTCCTTTCAATGGTTTCTCAAGTACCGCCCACTCTTCGTCAGGGTCAACGAAACTTGCGTCCGCGTGCGACGCCTGAGCTCCAAGGTCCAAATGGTCTGCTCCTTGCGAGAGAAGCTCTGCGCCGTACTCTCTAGCTTCTTTTTCGTTGGACACCACTGAAAACTTCGCCAACGAATCTGCAGAGGCATTAACGACTCCAAAGATCTCCATGGACGGAACCTACCTTGTCTGATCTAACGGCCCAGCTTGAGTGTCTACCTTTGTTCGATAGACACTGACTGAAGCTATCCCCACAACCACAACGACCAACCCCATAGACATCAAGGTCTTCCGGAGCCCAAAGTTGTCAGCGTCACCGCACCTGACGCAGTATTGCTACCTTCAAGATCTTTCGCAAGTGCTCCACGCGCAACCATTTGAGCGAAGATGGCTGAGGAGAACAGGTAACCCCCGGCCCACAAACGGCGGAATGAGGGGATGCTCAAACTCTCGAAGGTGGCCCCAATCATCGTCGAGGTTTGAAGTTACTCAAATGCACTGAGGTCGCGAACAGCTCCCTTATCTGCGCTGGTAGCCATCAGGCCATATGCTTTTAACGCAGTGGAAACCTTACGCGGTCGCTGCATCTCAGGTTCCCAACCCATTTCATCTTGGAATTTGCGGCGTTCTACGAGTTGGCTTTCAGATACCTCAAGACGAATGGATCGGTTAGGAATATCGATGTGAATAATGTCGCCATCTCTAACTAGACCTATCGTGCCACCCGCCGCGGCCTCCGGCGAAACATGCCCAATAGAAAGTCCCGACGTACCTCCCGAGAACCTTCCATCAGTTAGCAAGGCACAAGCCTTACCAAGCCCTTTCGATTTGAGGTACGAAGTTGGATACAACATTTCTTGCATACCCGGTCCGCCACGCGGCCCTTCATAGCGCACAACGACAACGGATCCCGCGACCACCTTGTCATTCAAAATGTGATCGACCGCCTCATCTTGACTCTCAACGACGTGGGCAGTTCCGGTAAAGACAAGATTCGAATCGTCCACTCCGGCCGTCTTCACCACGCAACCATCTTCAGCCAAGTTGCCATATAAAACTGCGAGGCCGCCATCGGCGCTATAAGCATGTTCGACTGAACGAATGCAGCCGTTTTGGCGATCAAGATCTAGTTTCTTGTAGCGCTCGTCTTGACTAAAAGCCACCTGAGTAGGAATCCCTGCTGGACCCGCGCGATAGAAGGTATGTAAATCTGCATTGTCATTTGTCGCAACGTCATACTTCGCCAAAGCTTCAAAGAGCGTCGGTTCGTGAACCGTTGGGACCTGATCGTTCAGCAATCCAGCTCGATTCAACTCAGCGAGTATCGCCATCACTCCCCCAGCGCGATGCACATCCTCAACGTGATAAAGCTCCGTCGCCGGCGCGACCTTACAGACATTGGGAACCTTCTTAGAAAGCCTGTCGATATCTGCCATGGTGAAATCAACGCCACCTTCCTGCGCTGCAGCCAAAAGGTGCAATATGGTGTTGGTGGAGCCACCCATGGCGATGTCGAGACACATTGCATTCTCGAAAGCGTCAAAACTTGCGACATTCCTAGGGAGAACAGACTCATCTTCCTCCCCGTAATATCGCCCGCAAAGTTCCACGGCTAGACGTCCCGCTCTCAGAAACAGTTCTCTTCGATCTGCATGGGTCGCCACAACCGTCCCGTTGCCTGGAAGAGAAAGTCCTAGGGCTTCAGTTAAGCAGTTCATTGAGTTAGCAGTAAACATTCCTGAACATGAGCCGCACGTCGGGCAGCCAGAGCGCTCCATTTCAGCAACGTCTTCATCACTCACAGAGTCATCTGCAGCGACAATCATGACGTTAATCAAATCAACTTTATTTTCAGCCAGTTTTGTTTTACCGGCTTCCATCGGTCCACCAGAAACGAAAACGGTCGGAATATTCAAACGCATAGCCGCGTTAAGCATGCCCGGAGTTATCTTGTCGCAATTACTGATACATACCATCGCGTCAGCGCAGTGCGCCTCAACCATGTACTCAACCGAATCAGCAATTAGATCTCGACTCGGGAGACTATAAAGCATGCCATCGTGACCCATGGCAATACCGTCATCAACAGCTATGGTGTTGAACTCTTTAGCAACTCCACCTGCGGCTTCAATTTCACGAGCTACTAGCTGACCCATGTCTTTTAGGTGGACATGCCCAGGAACGAACTGAGTGAAGGAGTTTGCCACCGCGATGATTGGCTTGTGGAAGTCTTCATCTGTCATTCCGGTGGCGCGCCATAGCGCCCGGGCGCCGGCCATATTCCGACCGGCAGTAGAAGTCGCTGAACGATACTGAGGCATACCTTCAGCCTAGAACCCTGAAGACCTCAGCGTACTTAAATCTTGCCATCCCACCACTAACTTTGGCTGTCTAGCGTTTCACTCAAAAGTTCAAAAAATCGTCGGGCAACCGGGTAATAAAGCCAATAAACAGCTCGATCCCCTGTCCTATCTAACTCTTCGCCGCGATGCACGGCCATCGGGAAATCGCCCTGAACTTTGGAATCGAGGAGGACACTTTCCCAGGTTCCGCAGGAGCCTTCAAAACCGAACTCCCCTTGAGCATCCTCTGCTTTTCCCTGTATCTCCGTTACGGAAACCAGGTCACCTGCATCGAACGTAAAGCGAACTGATTGATCATCCACTCCAAAGCGAAATGCGCCACTCCAAAACTTCGTTGCCCGCCGGAACGCATCATCCTCGCCGCAAGTATCACCAACACGGACGGCAGCCCGAATCAGAGCACTCGCTGTTAGGTTCACGACATCCGCATTCCATTACTTATGGCCATAGTCTGACCGGTCATCCCTGAAGACTCATCACCGCCAAGATAGACAGCTAGATTCGCTATCTCATCAGCTGCAAGGATCCGACCCATTGGCGTCCTCTTAGCTAACTGTTTTCGCAACTCCTCAGCTTCTGCTCCCACCAAGTCAGCAAACCCATCAAGCATGGGTGTGTCTACGAAACCAGGGCAGATGGCGTTACAAGTCACTCCACTCGAAGCCAACTCAAGAGCCATGCACCGAGTTAGCCCAACTGTTCCATGTTTCGAAGCGTTATAAGGCGCTTGTCCCGGCGATTCGAAAAGCCCTGCCGTTGAAGCAATGTTGACGATGCTCCCACGCTCTCTTTCGATCATTCCGGCCAGAAACGCTTGACTAACCCGGACGACGCCCACAACGTTTACTTCGTAAAGACGCGAGTATGTTTCTGGCTCAATATCAAGGAAACGACCAGCGGCATGGATACCGGCATTGTTCACCACGATGTCTGCGCCACCTAGCTCTTGGCGAACGAAATCGGCCATTGCCCTAACGGAAGGACCGTCTGAAACATCGCACGCTGTCGGAATAACGCTCCCTGAAGGTGCTTCTGCAGCCGTTGCTTCCAGATCGTCGAACCGCCTACTCGTAATTACACATTGGGCTCCTTCTCTGGCATACGCCAAAGCTATGGCTTTACCAATACCTCGACCACCACCAGTTATCACTGCTCGTTTACCCTTTAGTCTTTCACTCATTCTTTTAATCTTTCTGGGTTAGGAGGATGAAGACAGCCATCCGGGAACTGACATTGTCTGACCAACTTGCTCCGGAATCTCCAACTCACTATGACTCTCCCAGATTTCTGTCAAACGAAGAAATGCACTGTCTTCCATTTCACTGACTCGCCGAGTCTCTTCCGATACATGCAGCGACATCACTTCGCATGTTGCCGCAACAAAATCTTCGTCTGAGTTCCACATCACCTGAATTGCATGAATCCGCTTTCGATCGAAACCAAGAAGTTGTGTGGTAAGTCTCAAATTTGCACCTTCCTGAACTTCACGCAGATAAGTCACATGATTCTGCGCTGAGAAGGTGGTCACGGCATGAACGTCGCGGTGGGCTCGACCAAGCCCAATAAAATCCATCCAAGTTTCGATGGCGTCATCAAAGCAAACTAGATAGAACCCAGCGTTGAAATGGCCGTTGAAGTCAATCCACTCGGGCTTAACAACTGCCTGATGTCCCTCAAAAGGTCCCTGCACTTTGCCCACAATCCACTCTCCGTTCTCGACCACCATCTCGTCCTAGCGTCTAACTCAAATAATCTTTAACCGACTCAACAATTCTGTCTTGTCTTCATTTAGCACGATTAAACCTAGAACACGGGGTTAGATTGAGAGAACAACCGGCTGTCCGGAGAATGACTAAATGCGATTTACACCAACCGAGCTAACCGAACAAGAATTAGAACTTCAACAAGAGGTGCGAGATTTCCTACTTGAAGAACTACCACCGGGCTCACATGAACCATGCCTCGGAATGGCCGCCCGAAAAGACAAAGCGTTTTCACTGAAGATGGCAGAGCGTGGATGGGTCGGAATGGCACTGCCTACCGAATGGGGCGGTTCAGATCGCACCGCTGTTGACCGCTTCATAGTGGTCGAGGAAATGCTCCGCTGGGGTGCTCCGGTGGGTCACCATTGGGTCGCAGACCGTCAAACGGGAAACGTAATCCTCAAATTCGGCACCGAAGAACAGCGGGAGAGGTTCCTTCCTTCAATCTGCCGTGGCGAACTTGGATTCTCGATCGGGATGAGCGAACCAGACAGCGGTTCCGACCTCGCTTCAGTAAGCACTAAAGCAGAGGCAACAACCGGCGGTTGGATCATTAACGGAACCAAGATATGGACGTCCGGAGCACACGAAAATGATTGGTTCGTATGTCTTTTACGTACCTCCCCAATGGAAGATGGCAATAAGCACGCTGGGTTATCCCAGTTCCTTATCGACCTGACCTCGCCCGGATTAGAAATTAGCCCGATCCCATTCCTTGACGGCTCCCACCATTTCAACGAAGTGACCTTCAACGAAGTATTTGTCCCTGAGACCAACGTCGTTGGCGACCTCGGTATGGGTTGGCATCAGAACACAACCGAAATGGCTTACGAAAGGGGTGGACCGGACCGTTGGCTTTCCCCATTCTCAACAATCGAACAGTTACTTCGAGAAGCTCGAGGGACCGAGTTGGAGTCCGTGATCCGTGACCTATTCGGTGAACTCATTGCAAGATGGTGGGGCATACGCAACCTATCGCTATCAGTCGCGAGACTCATCGACACTGGCGAAGCGCCATCAGTCGAATCTTCTTTGGTTAAAGAGATGGGAACACGATTCGAGCAAGAAGTCATCGAGAAGCTTGTCCATTTGATTGACCTCGAATACTCACCAGACTCTGAGTCCCTATTCGAAAGATTGCTGTCTCAATGTGTAGTCACATTTCCAGGTAACACAATTAGAGGTGGGACCATAGAGATCCTTCGCTCGGTGGCTTCTAAAGGACTGAAAGGACTACCAGCATGACTGAGCTTTCCGGAGTAGATCCCTTAGTTACCGACACCGCCGACCGCCTGTTCTCCCAAGTATGCGATCACGAATCTATTCAGAACGCTGAAGCGAACGGCCAAGCCAACGAGATATGGCAAGCGTTCGCCGATACCGGTTTTCCTTGGATATCGATCAGCGAAGATTCAGGAGGCTCCGGGGGCACCTTGCTAGACGCACTCGAGGTTCTGCGGTTGGTTGGGTACCACGCCGCTCCTATTCCTGCTGCAGAGACCGGCATTCTTGGCGGGTGGCTACTATCCAACGCAGGTCTAGAACTCCCCTCAGGAATTGTCACTGTTCTCCCCAACGGGAGCCAAGAAATCACTGTGGAACGGGCAGGTGACGATCTCACTATCAACGGACGTGGCCTTCGCGTACCGTGGGCACGCGTTGCTGAAACCATTGCTGTCCCCATAGAGCTCGACGACCAAACTTTTGTCGCTGCGATCAACGCTAGTGAGTGCCAAATCAGCCCCATGACCAACATGGCTGGAGAACCTCGAGATACCGTTCATTTCGAAGATATAAAAGTTTTTGCTGCTCCTTTACCTTCAGAGCTCACCCTTGAAGCATTCCGGTTTCGTGGAGCACTATCGAGAGTGGCCTTAATGGCAGGCGCTATTGAGAAAATGAGTCAACTGACCGTCTCCTACACGAATGACCGGGTCCAGTTCGGTCGCCCCGTGGCTAAATTTCAAGCCGTCCAACAACATCTAGTCTGGGGGGCACAAGACGCTGCCCTTGCTCGAATGGCAGCGGAATCAGCTGGACGCGAAGCAAATAGAGGCGATGCGTTATTCGAAATCGCGGCAGCAAAATTGATTGCAAACCAAGCGGCGGCTCGGGCAACTAAAGCCTGCCATCAAGCCCACGGGGCAATGGGCATGACACAGGAATACCCGCTTCATCACCTAAGTCGACGTCTTTGGTCTTGGCGCAAAGAATACGGTGGAGACGCCGAATGGTCTTCATGGCTAGGACGTCTTGTCGTAGCCCAGGAGGCCGACGGCCTCTACCCGCTCATAACTGGCGGATCCGCCGCTCTAGGTTAAGAGTTGCGAGTCCACTCGCAACAACCGCCGATCAGATCTACCATCAGGACATGACTGAATTCGGTGTATATGGCGATCTGCATGTTTCCTTAGAAGACCACGTAGCGACAGCGGAAATACGTCGCCCTCCAAACAACTTCTTCGACCTCGAGCTTATTGATGCTTTAGTTACGGCTTTTACCGAGCTTGACCAAGAGGACGCCTGCAGAGCAATCGTTCTATGCGCGGAGGGTAAGAACTTCTGCGCTGGAGCGCAGTTCCACAACGACGGCAGCAGAGGCGGCGAGATTACTGCCAAAAATCCCGATGGCTCAGCACGCCACCTCTATGACGCTGCATTTGATCTCTTTAGTTGCAAAACGCCGGTCGTCGCGGCCGTCCAAGGTGCTGCCGTGGGTGGTGGATTGGGAGTCGCGTGCTTCGCTGACTTTCGAGTAGCAGCCCCAGAGGCACGCTTTACCGCTAACTTTGCTCGTCTCGGGTTTCACCATGGGTTCGGGCTAACCGTCACTCTCCCGTCGCTAGTCGGTCAACAAAAGGCTTTAGAACTCCTCTACACAGGAGCTCGAATTAAAGGCGAGGAAGCCGCTGAAATAGGCCTTGTTGACAAGATTGCGCCACTGTCTGATCTTCGCACAGCGGCGAACGACTTAGCACTCGAGATAGCAACTTCGGCACCGCTCGCAGTTGAATCAATTCGAGAGACGATGAGAGGACATCTCCCTGACGCCATCAAACTTGCGACTGACCGGGAGAAGCAAGAACAAGACCGGTTACGCACCACAGAAGACTGGAAAGAAGGCGTTAACGCTATGAATGAACGTCGCATTCCGTCTTTCTCGAGAAAATAGAAACGAACGGGAAGCATCTTTTTATGAGTGATCTCACTGAAGACGAAATCCGATCCGCTCTCGATGGAATCCTCGAACGTCGAAACGCTGATACTCGACTAACCACTATGGGTGCTGGCTCCGATGACCTTGATGCCGGTCGTAAGTATTTGGCAGAGACGGTCACTCACGGCTGGCACGTTCCAGCCTGGCCCTCAGAACATGGAGGCAGAGACGCCTCTCCTAGTCAGAACGCGTTAATCGGACGGGTGCTGAGAGAATTCATCGTTCCCGATCTCTACCCATTCGCAATTGGCTTAGGAATGGTCGGCCCTGCTCTGTTAGCCCATGGGAACCAAAGTCAACAAAGCGAATGGCTGAGGCCGATAGCTTCGGGCGCATCAATTTGGTGTCAAATGTTCTCAGAACCTGAAGCTGGCTCCGATCTCGCCAATGTTGCCTTGCAAGCAAAACAAGATGGCGAAGAATGGGTAATCGAAGGGCAGAAGACCTGGACGAGCCGAGCAATGTGGGCTGATTGGGCAATTTGTCTAGCCAGAACTGACCCCAGTCAACCAAAACACAAAGGGTTGACGATGTTTGCGTTGCCAATGACACTTCCGGGTGTCGAAATTCGGCCCCTAATGCAAATGAACCGAGATGCACACTTCAGTGAGGTCTTTGTTGAAGGCGCCCAGATCAATGACAACTGGCGAATCGGGGAAGTTGGAGAAGGCTGGCGAGTAGCGATGACCGTACTGGCACACGAACGCGCCGGTGGCGGAAGCCGAGGTGGCGGTGACGGCGCGGCAAAGAACCGACGAATTCCCACCTGGATAAGCGATCTGCAATCTTCAAGCGACAATCAAACAAACGTTTCCGCTGATGAGATTATGAGTCTTTACTCCCACGACACCGTGAGCCGTTGGACCGCACAGCGCGCTGCAGACGAGGCCCGCTCAAGCGGGTCACCTGGGCCTGCTGGTAGTGGCGCAAAAATAAGGACGGTGCGCTCTTACAAAGGGCGCGCCTACCTAACAAACCGAAATTCCGGTGCGCACGGCATGCTCGAGGAGGGTCACGGCTACATCGAGGTCATGACAGCCCCCTCTATGTCAATTCGTGGTGGCACAGACGAGATCCAGCGAAACATCCTAGGAGAAAGGGTTCTCGGCCTTCCCGGCGAGCCCAGGTTGGATAGAGACGTTTCATGGAAAGAAAGCCGGCGAGGTTTACTCTGACCTCATCGCCGTTCGCGCAACAGAACTTCTTGTGCGATGGTCGCCACATGACTGCCGTCGGGCGCAAATAAGTTTCCAACGGTCATGCCTCGAGATCCGTTTAAACCATGACAATCCCAATCATAAAGATGCCATTCGTCAGCACGCATCGGCCGGTGAAACCACATTGCGTGATCTAACGATGCGCCCATAAACAGTTCCTGGTATTGCTCTCTAGGGGCCTGAATCGGATGCAAAGAACGTGCCGCATCGAACTGAATAGCATCGGACGTGAAGGCAAGGCCACACACATGGAGGCGCCTATCTTCGGGAAGTTCATCACGCACTCGGACCCAACCCATAGACCGTCCGGCACCCGGAGGACTATTCAAAGTTCTCCGGTCCAAAATCGCGTTCATGTGATCACCTTCGCGAGCTCTGCAGTCTTCAGGGTCAGGGGCAAGCGGCATACGGGCCGTTTGTATTTCAGCATCATTTTCCACAACGTGAAATGAGCATGAAAGGTTCAGAATTGCTCCCCCGCTCTGGCGGGCCACGACGGACCGAGTACAAAAGGAACGTCCGTTACGAAGACGATCTACCTCGTAACGCACAGGTTCAACCAAAGTTCCGCCACGTATGAAATAGGCATGTACGGAGTGAGGAACAAATTCTTCCCCGACCGTCGCAAAAGCGGCCTTGAGGCCTTGGGCGATTACCTGACCACCGTAAATACGACCCCATGCATAGTCGGCACTCCGACCGATCCACGTGTCAGGACCATGCCCTTCCAATTGCATCAGAGCGCTAAACGTTGCTGGATCTGTTGTCATATTTGACGAGGGTAACCGCCCTAGCTCCACTACAACCGTTGAAAACATTTGGTTGCGGCCCACTCGAAAGGCCGCCTTCTAAATGATCGCGAAGAGAGCAGGCAGAGGAGCTGATCCTCCGACTACCGTCGGGTCGGTGACTTCGCTTAACCAACCTCAACTCCATGCCGCTAATGTTCTATGGGACTACTACCAAAACGGGCTTGAACTTCCGGAAGAAGCCTTCACCGATTTAGATTTCAATGATGGGCTAGCTATCCAAACCGAAATTCGCAAAAGGCGACTAGACGGCGGTGCGGCGCAAATCGGATGGAAGGTTGGATTGACCTCTGATAGAGCGCGCAAGCAGGTGGGTATCGATGACCGCCCATTTGGACATCTGATGCAGCGTTTCGAAAGCGGAGCTTCTATTGCCGCCTCGGCAGTTAACGGCGCGACCATCGAGCCAGAAATGTGCTTCACAATTGGAGAAACGATTGAGGGAGCAAATGTAGACCCTGAAGATGTTCGTAAATCTATATCGCAGGTTGCCGCTGGATACGAACTCAACGAACGCAGGGCAGTGGTGGGAGGGAACCTGGCCATGCTGGTTGCAGACAACCTTACTAATTGGGCGATTGTCGAAGGCACGGGTGTACCCGTTTCAGCGGTCGAGGACATCGACGACACCGAGATAGTTCTTTATCGTAATGGAGAGGAGTGCTTCCGCTGCCTACACAAGCAAGAGGTCGACAATCCTTATGTATCTATTGCTCGACTCGCAACAACTTTGGACCGCTTTGACCTTCGGCTAGAGGAAGGCCAAAAAGTAATTACCGGCGCTTACACACGCCATCAAATTTCATCCGGTGAAAAATGGGTGGCTGAATACTCAAACATCGGCCGAGTAGAAACGAATTACACATGAACGCAAGTCTCCCAATCCCCGACAAACCCCTTAACGTTCTCGTTACTAAAACTTTAACGCTCCCAGAAGTGAGCACGGAAGATGAGGCACTGATTAGACAAGCCGCAGGCCCAGACGCCACCATAAACATTGTGGATAGCCCCAAGCAGGGAGTCGATTATGCAAGGGACGCTGACGTAATACTGGGGATCACACCCAAATGGCTTTTCGAAGCTGCACCCAACCTCAAATGGGTCCACGCAACAGCCTCTGGCGTCGACATGTTTATGTACGAGGAATTTATCGATAGCAACGTTCTCTTAACCGGAGAGAAGGGCCTAGTAGGCGGCCATCTAGCCGATACTGCTTTCGGTCTCCTTCTAGCTCTCACAAGAAGAATCAAGACTGCCATAGAGCTTGGCCCCGAAGGGTGGACCCTCGAGAACCGAGAAATGATGCGCTTCTCTGAGGTCGAACTAGAGGGCTTAACAATGGGGATCGTCGGTTTTGGCGGCACAGGACGACACCTAGCTCGCAGAGCAGTCGCCTTTGGCATGAAAGTTCGAGCAATTGATGCCTTCCCAACACCTGCAAGCGACGGAGTCCAACAAGTTGAGGGCATGGACGCTCTAGACGACTTAGTCCAGACCAGCGACGTGTTAGCGGTTGGGCTCCCGTTGACAGAAGAAACAAGAGCAATGTGCGATTACCAGTTTTTCCAGGCGATGAAGCCAAGTGCAATTTTTCTCAATGTCACCCGTGGGGAAATCATTGATGGCCCTGGTCTTGAGCAAGCACTTCAAGAAGGAATAATCGGTGGCGCCGCACTAGATGTTGCTCCCATCGAGCCGTTACCTGCAGATAGCCCCCTGTGGAACTTCGACAATTGTGTGATGACACCCCATACCGCAGGAGCAAGCCAACACCGGGGCCGGAGAAACCTAGAAAGATTCTGTCGAAACTTGGTCGCCTTCCGCGAAGGACAGGAGCTTGAAGGCATCGTTGACAAAGCTGCTGGATTTTAAATCAATGAACTCATCAACTCGAGCAACCAAATGGGTTACCTAGTCGGGGTTATCTTCAACGACGCCACTCAGAGAGAGTTCTTCTATCTCCTCTTCGGTAAAGCCGAATTCAAGTAGCACCTCTTTTGAATGCTGCCCTTTCAAGGGGCTCGGCATTCGAACCTGAGAGGGCACACCCTCCATATTCGTCGAATTTCTGATTATCTCAATATCTCCAGCAGTTGGATGCACAATGGGTGTGGCCATCCCCAGATGCTGCACTTGCGGATCAGAGAACGTTTCAGCCACCGTATTAACCGGGCCACACGGGACTCCCACAGCGTTAAATCGTTCCACCCACTTATCTCCGCTGTCTTTGCATAGCTCTTGTTCAATCAGTTCGTTCAATTCTTCTTTGTTTTCATGGCGCGCAGCAGCAGTAGCAAAGCGCGGATCGCTCAACCACTGCGCTACTCCCATTTCCCGACAGAAAGCCTCCCAAAGACGCCCACCCGAGGCTGCGATATTTATAAATCCTTGCCCAGTTCTGTACATACCCATTGGACCTAGCGTTGGATGATTGTTACCTGCCTGCTGGGGATTGTCCCGAGCGACTGTCCATCTGGCAGCTTGAAAGTCCAACATGCCAATCATCGATTCAAGAAGAGAGGTGTGGACCCACCGTCCTTCTCCAGTTCGCTTACGCTCATGAAGCGCCGTCAAAATCCCTACGGCCAGTTGAAGTCCAGCCGTTACATCGCTAATAGCAACCCCAGCTCTGACAGGCCCCTGGTCGGCATCCCCAGTGATACTCATCAGGCCCCCCATCCCTTGAGCAATCTGGTCTACTCCACCACGGTCACCATATGGACCGTCCTGGCCAAAGCCCGAAATTGAACCAAGGATGATCTGCGGATTGATCGATTGCAGGGTCTCAAAGTCAAAGCCCAATCTGTATTTGACTTGGCTTCGCATGTTTTCAACGACCACGTCAGCAGACTCCACTAGTCGGTGGAAAACTCTGCGACCATCGGGGTTCTTCAGGTTTATAACTATTGAACGTTTGTTTCTATGCAGATTTAAATGGTCGGGCGAAGAATGCGTGCCGGCTTCAAAGCCTCCACTCGGAGACTCCACGCGCAGAACGTTTGCGCCCCAATCAGCTAACTGACGAACTGCCGTGGGACCCGCACGTGCGATTGTTAAGTCGAGGACCGTAATGTCACTCAGAGGGAGTGGCGCTGTCATAAAAAGTTACCTTGGTTCCGGCTGCGCACCCCGAACCAAGTGCCCTGGACGGAATCCTGTCATCTCGCCTCGGGAGGAGACCTCAACACCACTAACAAAAGTATGGGTGTAACCCTGGGGACGTTGAACCAGTCGCTTGCCTCCAGCAGGGAGGTCGCGGACTAATTCAGGCGGCCCTACCGACAGGCAATCAAAATCAATGACATTAAAGTCGGCCTTATAACCCGACCGCAACAGTCCCCTATCCAACAGCCCATACGTTTCAGCAGTTTTGCGGGTCTGTTTATTCACCAAAAACTCCAAGGGCAGACGTTGACCTCTACTCCTGTCTCGACCCCAATGCGTCAATAGATAGGTCGGATATGACGCATCACATATGGTTCCGACATGGGCACCAGCGTCGCCTACTCCACAAATTGTGTATGGGTCAGTCAACATTTCGAATACCTCGTCTAAGGAGCCTGAGGCGTAGTTTTCGAAGGGGTAGAGCAACAAAGTTTCACCATTGCCGCTGGCCAGCAGGTCAAGTGCGAGTCTCCAAGGACTTTCATTCAACTCTTCGGCCCGAGCCGCAACAGAAGTTGATGGTTCAGGCTCATAGTTAAGCTCCTCCCCCAACTCAAAGGCTCTAGTTAACGCATAATTCATCCAATCGCTAAAACCATCAACTGGTCTTTCACCGATGAGCTTTGATCGCAATTCACGGTTTTCCCGCAAGAGTGCAGCCCGCTCAGCCAGCGGAAGCCCCGAAATTGACTTGTAAGCGGGATGATTACCAAACGGATTAACCGTGGCGTCTAAGCCAAGCAGAACCCCGATAGGTCTGCAGCCAACTTGCCCAGTCATCGACAGGCCCGCTTTATTAGCTTGCCCGATCTGAGTGAGTGTCTCCCTCCACAACGTCGGTGAATGGTCAACCTGAATGATGAGGGCCGACAGGGGCCTGCCCGAAATTCGAGCTGCTTCTTCGAGGGCCTCAAACTCCCCCGGCCCAAAATCACTGTTGACCTGCAAGACGCCCGCACCAGAACTATTCATTGCATTCGCGATCGCGGCCAATTCTGGATCACCGGCACTTAACGACGGGGTTAATCGACCATCAGCAGCCTTATGTTTGGTTGTACGACTGGTGCTGAACCCAAGTGCTCCGGCCCGCAAAGCCTCACTTACTAGGTACTCCAGCTCCACAAGTTCATCAGCATTAGGACGTTCCTGATGATCTGCCCCTCTTTCTCCCATGACGAAAAAGCGCAGGGCTCCATGAGGAATTTGGCTCCCGATGTCCATTACCCGTGGCATTCCCTCGAGGACGTCAAGATACTCGGGGTACGTCTCCCAGCTGAAATCAATTCCTTCGGCCAACACAGTGCCCGGAATGTCCTCGACACCCTCCATCAAGTTAATTAAAAAGTCTTCGCTTCCAGGCCTAACAGGTGCAAATCCGACTCCGCAGTTCCCAAATACTGCCGTGGTAACCCCATGCCACGAAGAAGGCGTCATTTCGGGGTCCCATGTTGCTTGACCGTCATAGTGCGTGTGAATATCAACCCAGCCCGGAACCACTAACTGGCCATCGGCATCAATTTCTTGATAAGCCCTTCCATCAACCTGCCCAACATCAGTTAGTACCCCGCCGGACACCGCTAAATCACCCATAAATTCAGGTGACCCGCTTCCATCAATTATGCGAGCGTTTCGGACGACTAGATCATGCATACCCCGAAAGGGTAGTCACCATTAATCCTGTCCATTGGAAATATCAGATAGTCAAAAATTAAGTCGGTAAAGGCGAAAGCGCTACGGTTAACAACCGTGCCATGGCATAGAGGTGTTTCAGACACGGTGTTGGAAGTGAAATGCGAAGGCCACCAACACAAAGTTGTCTGGTCGGCAGGCGAGTTACTTCTTCCAGATCACCCCGACGTTGACGCCGAAAAGGTTCTGGTTGCTTTGGGCGGCTCGAAGCCCCGATGCTTGGAGGTTCTCGATTTATGGGATTTCGCGCTGGCTGACGGTGGCTTTATCGAAGAGTGGGCGCCATGGTACAAAGCGGACCACCAGAGGCGTTGGTGGTTAGGCACAGCACTTGAACGACTGCGATCAGAAGGTGTTCAAGACTTTCTGTATGACTTGCCTCGGGACAAGGCAGTCAAGATGGGTGAGGTGGTGACTACGCTTCCCCACGATTTTCTAGATCGAGCGATGGCTACTGTGGTCGACGCCGCAAATAAACGCGGCTGGGACTTTGCTCCTTCTATGAACCGACACCTAACGGAAGCGGCTAAATTGCGGGCTCGCAGGTCTTTAGTTCAGGCCTTGACCAATCAAAGACCTTCTGTACCCAGCCCAGCTTTAATTCCCTTCAACTGCACCGTCGAACTGTCAGGGATTCCTTTGGTCGCCGGGCGACTTTCAGGCAGAGACAGCCATGTCGAGGTTTCATTGCATCCCCGATGGTTGAGCCATGTCTGGGCCCGGGGTGTCTCGGTTCACGAGGGCCGCTTTACCGTTGACTTAACTGAACACGATGAGGTCGAAACTCTTCACCAAATCGAGTGGTCCGAAGACGGTGACGCTCTTATTCCATCTCTGGTGACTCGTCAATTGTGAGGAAGCCTCCAATCAATTTCACTGTGACCTGCCTCTGAAAGAGCTTTGTTCGCTCGCGAGAACGGCCGACTACCCAAAAATCCTCTATGCGCGCTTAGAGGCGATGGGTGTGGCCCTTCGATTACATGGTGGAAATCGACATTGATCAATGACTTTTTCTTTTGAGCGAAGGCTCCCCACAAGATGAACACCACGCTCTCGTCCTTCTGATTGACCAACCTAATAATCTCGTCCGTAAAGGTCTCCCATCCGCGATTTCTGTGTGACCCAGCGTTGCCTGCACGAACAGTAAGAACGGCGTTCAAGAGAAGCACACCTTGTTGTGCCCATGTTTCGAGGTTGCCATGGTTAGGTGGCGCGAAACCAAGATCTGAGTGTAATTCTTTATAGATGTTCCGGAGAGAAGGTGGGATTGGCACTCCCCGCTGCACGGAGAAGCACAACCCATGTGCTTGGTTGTTGCCGTGATAGGGGTCTTGTCCCAGAATCAGAACCTTGACATCCGCGTAAGCGGTCAGATGTAAGGCTGCATATACCTCTGAGTCCGGAGGGTATACGTCGCTAACCCTTCGTTCTGCTTGAATGAACCCTTGCAACTCCGCCCAATACGGTTGCGCAAATTGTCGCCGGAGTAGCGGGTTCCAATCTGTCAACACAGTTCAACTTTCAGGAGAGCTCAGCTGCTGCCTGCTTGCTCAGTTCGATAGAAACTCCGATTCGGGTTCTGTAGTAATCGAGATCTACACCTTCCGAAGACTTTTGCCCTTGCATGTAACGGGCATACACGCCGTGGACGATGCAGGCAGTTTTAAAGTGATTGAAGCTGATGTAGTAGGGCAGATTCGTAAGGTCACAGCCAGTTTTTGCGGCGTACCGGTCGACTAGCTCAGATCGACCAGAAAAGCCTTCTGCGAGAGTGGGGGCATTTTCCTTGTTGACCAACTCGTCACCCGGCTCAACCCAAGTATTCAAAGCATAAGCAAAGTCCGCCATGGGGTCACCAAGGGTCGAAATCTCCCAGTCTAGAACTGCAGTCAACAGGCCCTCTTCACTGAGCAGGCAGTTGTGTAGGCCATAGTCTCCGTGAACTACCCGAGCGGGTCCTTGCTCAGGTCGCCTCGCTTGAAGGAAGTCGTGCAATTCATGAAGGTCGGGGTCGTCATAGGACGCCCCTTCGGCTGAGGCCTCCCAACTCCGATACCAGGTCCGTATCTGCCTGCCCACGTAGTCTTCTTTCTTACCTAACCCCCCCAAACCGACGTCATCTGGGTCAACTGAATGGAGTGACGCCAGAACGTCCATAAACGAGAGGCCAACTTTGGCACGGGCATCTTCAGTCAAATACTCCAGCGCGTCCTCAAGTTCAAACAGAGCCTTCCCGTCGACCTGACTCATCACATAAAAATGGGCTCCGGTCACCTCGGGGCTTTCACAGTATCCGTAAGCGGTTGGGACTGGCACAGCAGTTGGTCCGAGGCCACTGATAATCGAGAATTCTCGCCCCATATCATGTGCCTTAGGCAGCAAGTCACCCATCGGTGGCCGCCTAACTACGGCACGATTCCCGTTTAAGTCGGTGAGGGCATAGGTCAAGTTGCTGTGCCCACCCTCTAAACGAACCCACTTAAATGGGGGCTCGAGGCCCTGGGTATTCTCTCTGATCCATAGCTCGACGGCTTCAACGTCATAGCCGGTGATCTCAGCTCGTTCACTCATTTGGTTCTCACTTGCTTTATTGCTACGGCACGACAATATGCGACATCGCATCTAACTCGGCATTCAATCTTGGCCATCTGTTTCTGGTTTTGCATGTTGGTCACTTCTCAGGAAGTTATTGGAGTGTTCTGCCAAGCGAGGAACTGCCAACCTTCGGACCCCTCTACCCAAACACAGGTATATCGACTTCGAAGTAGGAACTCTTTTGCTCTGGCAACCACCTTTATTTCAGCAGTACCGTTCACAAGAGCTAAGCCGTCAAAGGTCTGAATCTCGACCTCGCTATTGACTACTTCCCGATAATCGAAGACGCCTCTTTCCAGAGCTTCCAAGTAAGACACCTTCGAGTCCACCGCAGCCGTTGAATGCGTGTATCGCAAATTCGGATGAAGCAATTCGTCCAGTGTCGACAAATCAACATCTATCATGGCTTGCCACCGACGATTCTCCAGCTCTTGAATAACTTCTCTCATTCCAAGAAACTAGCTACTTTTCTTCATTCCAGTATCGCTAAACAAAACGGAAGAGTCCTTCGGCGCTTGAATTAGCCCTCGGCTACCTCAAGTTGGTTTGCTAGCGACGACATACTCAATCATCACTTGGGTCCTTACTCCGATCCCCGGTTCTTCCAATTCAGAAAGTTCCTCTCGAATCGCGCTTTCTACTTCCTGTGCGCCGCGCTCTTGAATGGCCATCCACGCTGGGCCCGCTGACATCCAGGCTCGTACTTCGTGTTCAATATCTGCGCCCTCTAGATCGAATTGGACGACTTGACGATCGTTTGGAATTAAGCCTGCTGTCTCGCACATTTCTTCTGCCCGACCTTCAAGCCCAATCTCACCCAATTGTTGAGACCAATCGATTTCATGTTCCGAGATCCGTCGTATTGCATGGAAGGCCTTTCCGATCTGGCTAGTTTCTCGCCCGGCTGCGAAAAAGCTCAATCCGAGACAGCCACCTGGTTTGAGGACTCGCGCTGCCTCATGCACGGCTTCTTGGTTGGGTCCCCAGATACCACGGCAACTTGTCGCTACATCAAAGGTTTCATTGGGCCATGGCAAAGCATTCATGTCGCCGTGGCGAATGTCTGCGTCAGGGGTTCGACGTTTAGCAAGCGCAAGCAGACGGTTAGAAGCGTCTAATCCATGCGCCTGAGCGCCTCGTCTTTTCGCCATATTGACCATCAAGCCAGACCCGCATGCAATGTCCAAATAGTTTGTGTCTTGACCAACTCTGGTGGCTCGAAGCAAGGCATCAAATTCGGGCCACCACCTAGGCTCCATAACCGCCGCCCAGACGTGGGCCTGATCGCCCCATCCTTTGTCAACTTCTTCCCAGCTCATCAACTTCACCTAACTTTAAATGTCATGCCCTCACGGAAGTTTGGCATTTGTGTTGAACTCTAGGAGAACGATAGAGAAGAGAATGACTACTTTCGATAATCCTCCCGAATTGGCCTCTGTCTACGTCGACCCTGCCGAGATACCCTGGACTGCTTCCGAATTCCCTGGTGTCGAGCACAAGGTGCTATGGGCAGACCCAGGTACAGGCAGGTCCACGATTCTATTCAAATTGGCTCCGGGGGCAGTTGTGCCGGCACATGAGCACACAGATATTGAACAGACTTGGATCGTTAGCGGAACTTTCGAGGACCACGAGGGTAAGGCTCTACCCGGTCACTACATTTGGAGGCCGGCTGGCAATCGACATGAGGCACGCAGCGTGGATGGCGCAGTTATTTTGGGTTTCTTCCTTAAGCCAAACAAGTTTGATAAAGGCTCCAGGTTTTACACCGAATGACGACAGGATTAGCCACCTATCCAGCCACCATCAACTCGTAATTCAGAACCAGTCGTGAAACTAGAGTCATCTGACGCAAGAAATAATGCGGCCTCGGCTACTTCTTCAGGTCTGCCGAAGCGTCCCAACGGATGCCTAGACAAAGATCTTTCGACATACGGAGTTGGGTCTTCGAAACGCGCGAAAGATCGCTCCAGCAGCGGCGTTTCAGTCGCCCCCGGGAGAATGCAGTTAACTCGAATCCCCTCAGCCGCATGGTCATTCGCTGTTGTCCGGCAAAGACTTATAATTGCTCCCTTTGACGAGACGTACGCTGCGTTAGATATGCCCCCTGATACTGCGAGTTGAGAAGCGACAGCCACTATTGATCCCCCTCTACCACTCATGTTCGGTATAAGTGCCCTCATCCAGAGATAGGTTCCTTTGACGTTCACCGCAAAGACACGGTCCCATTCCTCGGGCTGTGTATCTGGCAACGATTTGCCGACTGAAATTCCTGCTGCTGTGACAAGGACGTCGACCGAGCCAAGCTGCTGATTAACCACTCCCGATATTTCATTAGCAGATGTGTGGTCAGAGACATCTGCTTCAAACCATCGACAACTAGCGCCCTGCTCTTCAACCATCTCAGCGGTTTCTGCCGCTCCACTTGCATCGATGTCCACAACGACGATCGTTGCGCCTTCTTTCGCGAAGCGGGTAGCTATTGACCTACCGATCCCCGAACCTCCACCGGTCACAACTGCAGTCCGCCCCATAAGCCTTTTCATAAAGAGAGACTATGCTCTCTGCGCAGCAGGAGTCTTCTGAGCGTTGCGCAGAGCCACGATGACCCCCCACTACCTGCGACCCCACATCACCAAATCTCAAGAGAGGCAGCATGAGTCTCGAAAACGTTCCTGAGCCTCCCAAACACTTATCAACCGAGGAATTTCGAAGCCATGGTCATGCTCTAATCGATTGGATCGCCGATTATTGGGAGCGGGTTGAAGATTTGCCGGTGCTCTCACAGGTGGCGCCTGGGGCAATACGTGACAAATTGCCAGCCAATGCCCCAGAGTTTGGCGAACCCTTTGAAAATCTGATTGAAGATCTCGATTCGATAGTTATGCCTGGCATAACCCACTGGCAACACCCTTCTTGGTTCGCTTTTTTTCCGGCCAACGCTTCACCGCCTTCTGTTCTAGCGGAGTTAGTTTCTGCGGGTTTGGGAGTCCAGGGCATGCTCTGGTCAACGTCGCCTGCTGCTACCGAAATCGAAAGTCACGTTCTCGATTGGCTCGTGGATCTATTGGGCCTTCCGTCACCCTGGAAAACCACGGAGCAGGGAGGCGGAGTGCTGCAGATGAGCGCTTCGGATTCAACCCACACTGCACTCGTTGTCGCTCGCCACCAAGCAACGAAACAAGGCATTGATCCAAGTTCAATGGTCGCCTATGCATCGACACAAACACATAGTTCGATCCAAAAAGGGGCAACCGTAGCGGGCTACGGCCATATAAGACTTATCGATGTGACCCAAGAACAAGGAATGCGCTCCGACGCCTTAACTGTTGCAATCGAAGAAGACCGAGCGAATGGACTTAACCCTGTCTTCGTTGCGGCGACAGTTGGCACTACCGGCACTACCGGGGTCGACCCCATCAAGACAATCGGAGAAATCTGCCAGGAACGGGGCCTCTGGCTTCACATCGACGCCGCTTATGCAGGCAATGCGATGATTTGCCCCGAGTTCAGATTCCACCAAGATGGCCTTGAGTTAGCTAACAGCTACACCTTCAACCCGCACAAATGGATGATGGTGAATTTCGACTGCTCAGTGTTTTATGTAGCGGACCGCAGACCGCTCATCGACTGCTTAAGCATTCTGCCGTCTTATTTGAAAAACGACGCTAGCGAGTCCGGTGCCGTGATTGACTACCGAGACTGGCATGTGCCGCTCGGGCGCAGGTTTCGAGCTCTTAAGCTTTGGTGGGTGATTCGGAGTTATGGGGCTGATGGGCTACGGTCGATGATCCGGTATCACGTGGCGTTAACTCAAGAGTTCGCGAACCGTTTGGATAAGGACCCGCGCTTTGAAATAGTTGCCCCATACCCCTTTGCACTTGTCTGCTTTAGGTGCACTGAAGGCGATGCCGCGACGACCCGACTGATAGATGCAGTCAACGCCAAAGGCACCGTCGCGTGGACCGCGTCCGAACTTGATGGGCGCCCAATGATCAGAGTATCCATCGGACAACGCGCGACCGAAGGGCGCCATGTTGAGGCTTTGTGGAATCTCATAGACGAACTTGCTTAAGTCTTTCCAAGGTTTACCTAGATAGCAAAGCCGCCTGTTTTAGTTTCGAGGTATTCACCAATACCTTCATGGCCACCTTCACGTCCGACTCCAGAATCTCCCATTCCACCAAACGGAACTGAAGCTGAGGTCGGGTTGACATCATTAATTCCTATGATCCCAAATCTCAGACCTTCGAACGCCCGCATCGCTACCGCTATATCGCGCGTGTAAACGTAAGCCGCCAAGCCGTAATTGGTGTCATTAGCCAAATCGATTACTTCGTCCGCATCGTCATATCCGATTACTGGCGCAACCGGACCAAAAGTTTCTTCCCTGTAGATGGTCATGTCGGGTTGGATATCGGTCAATACAGTCGGAGCGAAGAAATGACCATCTGCATGCTCGCCGTCCGTTAGCCGTACGCCACCCACAGGCACGCCAGCTCCTTTACCGCGAGCATCTTCTACCTGCGCCTCAACTTTGGATACCGCTGCGTCATTAACTAGGGGGCCAACGCCAATTCCCTCTTCCATGCCGTTGCCTGTCTGTAGTTTTTCAACTCGACTACACAACGTCTCTTCGAAGGCGGGACGCAAAACATTCGGCACATAAAGTCGATTCGGGCTGATACATGCTTGTCCTGCATTCAGAAATTTCAGGGCAGCGGCGCCTTTAGCAGCGTGGACAGGGTCAGCATCAGGGAACACTATAAATGGGGCATGACCACCTAGCTCCACCGAGATCCGCTGAAGGTTGGCTGCCGACTTGGCTGCGAGAGTCCGACCTACTGCAGTGCTACCGGTGAAAGTTAATTTCGCGACTCTCGGGTCACCCGTAAAGATGTCACCGATCGGAGCTGGATCAAGGGCGGTAACCAAATTGATGACACCATCCGGGAAGCCCGCATCTATGAAGACCTCATAGGTTGCTTTGGCACAGAGAGGAGTTGCCTCCGCAGGTTTGAGGACGAGGGTGCACCCTGCGGCCAGCGCCGGGCCCATCTTGCGTGTAAGCATTGAAATCGGGTAATTCCATGGCGTTACGGCCGCCACAACCCCAACTGGTGCCTTTACAGAGAGGAATCGTTGATCTGGTCGCTGGGAGGGTAACCACTCACCGGTAATCCGTTTCGCTTCTTCGGCGAACCAGATCAGAAAATCTGCCGCATATTTAACCTCGGCTCGAGAAGCCTTAAGCGGTTTCCCTTGTTCAGCGGTCATTAGTTGAGCTAACTCTTCGCTACGTTCAGTCATTAGCTCCCATGCTCTATAAAGAAGCCGGGACCTTTCATAAGCCGTGGTCTTCGACCATGCTGGAAAAGCTGCGCTCGCTGCGTCTATCGCCACTCTCGCGTCTGTCGCATCGCCGTCTGGGACTACGCCAAGCACTTCTCCCGTTGCTGGATTAGTGACATCAAACGTCTTGCCGGTATTGGACTCAACCCATGCCCCATTAATAAACACACTGACCTCCGCTACTTTCCATTATTTCACTCTTAATTTCGCTGCCTATCAGGAGGCTTACTTCGATCCAATTGCCTCTACGAAGCGGTCGTTTTCCTCAGGTCTGCCGATCGTAACTCGCAAGCCTTCATTCTCAAACGGGCGGGTTACTATGCCCCTGCTTTCCAGTCGCTGAAACAATGGGCCGGCTTGCTCCTCGACTGGAAGCCAGAGGAAGTTCGCCTGGCTTGGAGTCACCGGCCACCCCAACTCTAAAAGTTTTTCTGTAACACGATTCCGCTCGGCAATTACTTCAGCCACGCGATCCCTCAGCTCTTTCTCTGCTGCAGCATCCAGGGAAGCCAATACGGCTGCTTGAGCGACACCGTTCACCAAAAATGGAAGTGCCACCTTGTCGATCGCCCCGATCACTTCGGAATGACCAAGTGCATAACCGACTCGGAGATTCGCTAGGCCATAAGCCTTCGAGAAGGTCCTGAAGACCACCGCATTGTCGTGATGAGGCAGAATCTCCGTTACCGGGTCTCTCACCGCATCATCGGTTACAAACTCGAGGTACGCCTCATCGATTATGACTACGACATCATCACTAATGGAATCCAGCAAGTCCTTAAGATCGTCAGTTTTGCAGACCGTTCCGGTCGGATTATTCGGGGTAGACAAGATCAAGAGCTTCGTCTGACCAGTTACCGCCGCTGCAACCGCATCGAGATCGAAAGCTTGATCCCTCAAGGGAACCATGACCGGCTTGGCCTCAGCGATAGCGCTAAAAACTGGGTGAACCTCAAACGACCTCCAGGGGTAGACGACCTCGTCACCCGCCCCTACGTACGCCGTAAAGGCTTGCTGAAGAAGGCCTACTGATCCACAACCGATCGTCACCTGCTCTGGAGATACCCCTTGTTTTTCCGATATGGCATACCGCAAGGCCTCACCTCGATGATCGGGGTAACGATTCAAGAGTTTTGCTCCGTCTTCGACTGCCTTAAGAACCGATGGGAGCGGCCCATATGAACTTTCATTAGACGCCAGTTTTATTGCTTCAGATAATTGATGGTCGGCTGCTGCCTGCGCTGCCGATTTTCCAGGTTTGTACTGCGGTAGGTTCTCCACTACTGCGCGAGGTTTTCCGCTCACCACAACTCCTTCGAATTAGCTGTCTTCAGCCTATGCGTTTATTTAGTTAAGGCTTCAAGAAGTGGCATATGAGCTTGTGCTCCTCCCATCGGATTCAAAGGAATGACGACAATCTCTGTAGCACCAGCCTCTCGATGTTCGTCAAGCCGACTAGTAATCCGTTCGGAGTCACCCCAAGCGACTAACCCATCAATCAACGCATCACTTCCACCATCCATGAAGTCGGTGTCCACGAAGCCCAGGTTGCGCCAAGCACGGTGGTAATAATTCAAACCGACGTAGAAACTAAGAGCTTTGCGAGCTAGCTTCCGCGCCTCATCGGGGTCGTCGACCAACAGGCACATTTGAGTGACGTTCAAAGCTATGTCGCTGCCAATTTGGCTTGCAGTTTTCTCTGTGTGCGCTGGTGTCTGCAAAAAGGTGCTTACACCGTCAACTAGTCCGACCAAAGATGCAAGCATTTTGGGGCCGTGTGCAGCTACGTGAACTTCCACTTCATGATCTCCCGGAATCGAAAGCTTTATTCCACGCACAGCGTTGACATATTCTCTCAACTTAGTCACGGGAGGTTCCCAATCATGCCCGCGAGCCTGAACCAGTCCAGAGTTTGAAACACCGAGGCCCAAAACGAACCGTCCCGAATATAACTCTGACAAAGTGAGAGCTCCTGCTGCGGCAGCTGTCGCGTCTCGGGCATAGATATTCGCGATACCAGTCCCGACACGAAGGGTCGTTGTAGACGAGAGAATATGTCCGGCAGCCACGAAAGGCTCTCGACCAAATAGTTCAGGCACCCACAGGGTGTCAATGCCAATCGACTCAATCTGTCTTCCGAACTCCCGGAGCTCATTACCCGACATCCTGTCGGTGTTGAACATGACGCCGATCTGAGATTCCTCTAGATTCACCGAAGTACCTGCTTTGTCTTAGAAGCGCTAGTAGTGCACCACCGAGAGTATCTGCAGGCTGCTAGAAAGTACCTGAGCTAAAGGCTTCCATGGATGCGAATTATTACCGTCTGCAGACAGCATGAAGTCAACATTTTCTCACCAACTCACTCAGCCAGGGGGCAAAGATGTTCAACCGACCCATAGAACCTGCTTGGTTTATAGCTGTTGGGGTCGCGATTTCTTGGCTCGGCATCCTCATGAAAAGCATTCCAGTGATTTTCACTGGCTTCGGGATGTTCATTGGCTTCGCTCTTTCAACAGTATTAAACGTCCTCAACGAAACCAGGTTCGGACCGCCCCAAACCTGGGATGATGACAAGAATTCACCCGACGAGTAGTCGCCGACTCAAATAAAGTTGCGCCTCGATGTAGTCCAGATAACAGGCTCTGCCCACTAGATTCTCCTCATGCTAACTCTCAAATATCTGAGCACCGCTGCAACTAGGAGCAACCCATAATGCGTTTCGGAGCTTTCTTAGCGCCTCACCATCCCGTCGGCGAAAATCCGATGCTTCAATTCCGACGTGATTTAAACCTCGTGGAACAGCTAGACCAACTTGGCTTCCACGAATTCTGGTGCGGAGAACACCACAGTTCTGGGTGGGAAATGATTGCAAGCCCTGAGATGTTCTTGGCTGCGGCTGGAGAGCGCACGTCGCGGATAAGGCTCGGAACCGGCGTTATTTCCCTTCCATACCATCACCCATTTAATGTTGCCCAAAGAATCGTCCAGCTAGACCACATGACGGCAGGGCGAGTTATTTTCGGATCTGGTCCAGGGGCCCTACCATCTGATGCCCATACCTTCGACATCGACCCCATGCTTCTGCGAGACCGCCAGGACGAAGCTCTTGGCGTGATTCTGCGCCTCCTTCGAGGCGAGCCGCGTTTCTCCTATGAAACCGACTGGTTCACCATGAGAGATGCACAGCTGCAACTTTTACCAGTTCAGGAAGAAATCCCTGCCGCGACGGCTTCAATGGTCTCGCCCTCTGGAATGACGTTGGCAGGCAAATACGGCATAGGTGTTTTGTCCATTGGTTCGATGGCCTCAGAAGGGATTACGGCGCTAGCGACTCAGTGGAACTTTGCAGAAGACGCTGCCTTGGAGGCGGGGGCTACGGTCAACAGGTCAAACTGGCGGGTGCTTTTGAACTGGCATATCGCAGAGACGCGCGAACTAGCCCGCTCACAAGCTCGAGAAGGGCTTCAACGTTGGCACAACGAGTACATCGTGGGCACACTGCAGCGTCCGGGAACGGTCGCATACGATGACCCTGATGAAGCACTAGATGCAATTTGTGGCGGCGCATCTAAGGGCATTGCCCAGTCGGCGGTCGTTGGCACACCCGATGATTTAGTTGCGTTTATTCGCAACATGTCAGACCTGACAGGTGGCTTCGGAACCGCTATCGGCTTTGCCCACGATTGGGCTACACCTCGCGATACTGCGAACAGCTGGGACCTTGTAGCACGCTACGTCATCCCCGAGCTCAATGGATACACACAGAATTTGCGGGAATCTCAAAAGTTTGTTTCGACCAAGCGAGATTCGTTCAACCGTGCGGGCGAAGCCATTCTCGATAAAATCCTCTCGAACGAAAAGGCTGCGGAAGCTATGAAGGTGACTGCAAGGCAAAGCGACCACAATGCATCTCAAAATTAGTCGCTTCCCTAATGCCACTTCCTAAAGCAAGCCGATCACTGAGCGCACGCTCTTGGCTTAGGCCTCATATTCATCACCATCTATGGGCAATACTTTGAGCGTTTCGTGGCACACTTAACCTTCCGTGTCCGATCCCTCCTCACAAAGTAACTAACCGTGACCATCGCCGAATCATTGACCTCCCGCGACGATTTGCGCAATGTAGCGATAATTGCTCATGTCGATCACGGAAAGACGACTCTTGTTGATGCCATGCTCTGGCAATCAGGAGCTTTTCGTGACAACGAAGAAGTACAAGAACGAGTACTTGATTCGATGGACCTCGAACGGGAAAAAGGCATCACGATCCTGGCTAAAAATACTGCCGTTCATTGGCGTAGTCAGTCAGGTCAAGACGTCAAGATAAATATCATTGACACTCCAGGCCACGCGGACTTTGGGGGCGAAGTCGAGCGCGCCCTCACCATGGTTGACGGCGTGGTCTTGCTTGTTGACGCATCCGAAGGGCCATTACCGCAAACTCGCTTTGTCTTGCGTAAAGCCCTAGCTCTGGACCTTCCCGTAGTGCTAGTTATCAACAAGATAGATCGACCCGATGAACGGATCTCCGAAGTCATCGACGAGACTTACGAGCTGTTTCTCGATCTCGATGCGAAAGACCACCAAATTGACTTCCCGATTGTTTACACAGATGCTCGAAAGGGCACTGCAACTACTGACCTCACATCCCCTGGGTCTGATTTAGCTGATCTTTTTGAAGTGTTGGTTGGCGTCGTCCCACCGCCTACCCACAACCCAGAGCACCCCCTGCAAGCGTGGGTCACCAACTTGGACGCCAACCCTTATGTAGGCCGGTTAGCCCTTTGCAGAGTGTTGCACGGCAACCTGAAAAAAGGACAAACAATCGCTTGGTGCAGGTTCGATGGCTCCATCGAAACAACTCGAGTCGTAGAGCTGTACACAACCGAGGGCCTTGAGCGCGTCGACGTCGAAGAGGTGGGCCCCGGCGAAATCGCTGCCGTCGCGGGCATCCCTGAAATAACGATCGGTGAAACCCTTAGCGACCCGTCTTCGCCTGTGCCGCTTCCGGTCATCACCGTGGATGAGCCAAGCCTTTCAATGACAATTGGCATTAACACGTCACCGTTAGCCGGCATCGAAGGTAAGAAGATGACCGCTCGCCTTATCAAAAATCGCCTTGAGGCAGAACTCGTAGGAAACGTCTCAATTCGTCTTTTAGACACCGACCGCCCAGACGCCTGGGAAATTCAGGGGAGGGGCGAACTTCAACTAGCAGTTCTCGTCGAGATAATGCGCCGCGAAGGCTTCGAGCTGACGGTAGGCAAACCTCGGGTCCTGACAAAGACTATCGATGGCTCGCTCCACGAGCCCGCAGAACGAGCAACGATCGACATTCCCGAAGATCATGTCGGCGCAGTCACCCAGCTACTAGGTGAGCGTCGGGGCCGCCTTGAAGAAATAATGAATCACGGTACCGGCTGGGTACGGCTTGATTACCTGATACCTGCTCGGGGTCTGATCGGATTTCGAACCGAGTTCCTCACTGAAACCCGAGGTACCGGTCTTCTACATCATGTCTTCGATAGTTACATTCCGTGGAGTGGTGATCTCCGTTCGCGGCACACGGGGTCTATTGTCGCTGATCGCACCGGTCAGGTCAGCGGCTACGCAGCTTCAACTATCCAAGAAAGAGGCACCTTATTCGTAGGGCCAAGCACACCGGTTTACGAGGGAATGGTAATTGGAGAGAATCCACGACCCGACGACCTTGATGTCAACATTTGCAAGGAAAAGAAACAAACAAACATTCGGGCCGCTGCTGCTGACGACGCAGTACGTCTAAGCCCTCCAAGAACTCTTTCTCTGGAGCACGCTTTGGAATTCATAGCAGACGATGAATGCGTTGAAGTAACGCCAGAAAGCATTCGTATTAGAAAAGTCGAATTGGATTCCGGAGTACGACTTCGAGCCAAAAAACGCGCTCAAACCTAAGAGAGCTGGTTAGCAGCGATAAGTTGGCGCAATGGAGATAAGTCAGTACCAAATATCCGTACCCGACGAGGTCATAGATGACCTCCACGATCGCCTATCTCGAACACGGTGGCCCGAAAAAGAACTTGTTTCTGACTGGTCTCAGGGGATACCGCTGAGTTACGTCCAGGAGATTGCCGAATACTGGCTAGAGAGTTACGACTGGCGTACCCGGGAAGCTGCGCTAAACAGGTTCGACCAATTCACCGCTTCGGTAGCAGGTTGCGACATTCACTTCATCCACCAGCGTTCGCCTCACACCGAGGCGACTCCTTTAATTCTGTCCCATGGTTGGCCGGGCTCCGTCGTTGAGTTTCACAAAGTTATCGAACCACTCACGAAACCAACAGAACATGGCGGCAGTCCCGCCGATGCCTTTCATGTTATTTGCCCCTCGCTTCCAGGCTACGGCTTCAGTGGCAAACCGCCAGAGGCTGGCTGGGGAGTCGAGAAAATCGCTGACGTATTCACAGAACTTATGCTCGGACTGAACTATGAAACATTCGGTGCTCAAGGTGGCGACTGGGGTTCTGCCGTCACGACTGCCATCGGCGGGCGGCATCCTGAGAACTGCTTAGGAATTCACCTCAACATGGTCATGCGCGGGAGTCGACCCAAGGACCGGGAGCCGACCGAGGAAGAAAAAGCTGCGCTGAAAGCTGCCGCCTATTACAGAGATTGGGACTCTGGTTACTCAACGCAGCAAGGCACTCGGCCTCAAACCTTGGGCTACGGACTGACAGATTCGCCTGTTGGTCAATTGGCTTGGATACTTGAGAAGTTCTGGGCTTGGACGGATAACCAGGGTCATCCAGAAGACGCTCTTTCCCGAGATGAGATGCTCGATAACGTCATGCTGTATTGGGTCACCAATTCGGCGACTTCTTCGGCACGTCTTTATTGGGAAAGTTTTCGTTCGATGCGACCGGCTCAAGTCAATGTGCCTACAGGAGTTGCATCTTTCCCGCGAGAAATAATTCCCCCGGTTAGATCTTGGAGTGAAGGGATCTACACGGACATTCGACAGTGGACTCAAATGCCTGCGGGAGGCCATTTCGCTGCATTCGAACAACCACAATTATTCGTCGAGGACGTTCGCTCATTTTTTTCAAAGATTCGTTGAGGACTCAATGCTTCGTGGATTGAACATGGATCGTCAGCTCTTAATTTCGAGCTTGATCGAATACGCAGGCCGCAATCACTCGAACACCGAAGTAGTCGCGACCGACTCCACTGGCCGGGTTCATCGGACTAATTGGACACAAGTTCATCGCCGCGCTCAGCGAGTATCAGGTGCTTTAAAAGCCGTAGGCGTCGAACAAGGTGACCGAATTGGCACTATCGGATGGAACGATCACCGCCACCTGGAGGTCTACTACGGGATAACGGGTATTGGCTGTGTCTTACATACCGTGAATCCTCGTCTACGCGAACAGCAAATTGCCTGGATCATCAATCACGCACAAGACCAACTTATTTTTGTTGATCCAGATTTCATATCCGTAGCAGAGGAAGTCGCTCCACAAACGACTTCAGTTCGATCTTGGGTGGTGTTAGCTGACTCGGTCCCCGAAACCTCTCTGCAGAATGTCATCGCTTACGAGGATTGGATTACAGAAGCCGCCCCAATTGAGGAATGGCCCGTTTTGGACGAATGGAGCGCAGCCACTCTTTGCTACACCTCTGGAACGACTGGCAACCCAAAGGGGGTCATGCAGAGCCACCGGTCAATAGTTCTGCAAACGTGGGCTACGTGCACAGGCGACGGCCACGACGTCAATTCAAGTCAGTCAATTCTTCTGGCTGTCCCAATGTTCCATGTCAACGGCTGGGCGATTCCTTTCGCAGCTGCAATGGCAGGGGCAAAGCTAGTGTTGCCGGGACCTGACATGTCCGCTGAAGCAATTGTTCGACAAATACAGGACGAGAACGTTACGTTTTCTGCTGGGGTTCCAACAATTTGGCTATCGGTTGTGCAGCATTTACAGGAAAGTGGAGCTGAAGTGCCATCTCTCAACCGGCTCGCTGTAGGCGGGTCCGCGGCGCCCCGATCCCTGATGGACACATTGGAAGATGACTATGAAGTCTTCGTATCCCACGTGTGGGGAATGACCGAGATGACACAGGGTTCTGCCGGCCGGTTTACCCACAAGGTCGTAAGCCTAGACCGTGAAGAGAAACGTCGTCGCCAGGCCATGGCTGGTCGCGAACTCTACGGCGTCGAACTTCGACTAGTCGATGGCGAAGGTATCGATGTTGAACGTGACGGAATCACTCCGGGTGAACTACTCGCACGTGGACCCTGGGTCGCGGGTTCCTACTTTGGGTTAGAAGACGACTCCACCCACGTCGATGAACCCGGAGGTAGCTGGCTAAGGACAGGGGATGTCGCGACGATAGATAGTGAGGGCTATATATCAATTGTGGATCGGGCGAAAGACGTGATCAAAAGCGGAGGCGAGTGGATCAGCTCCATCGAGCTCGAAAACGCCGCTGTTGGAGCTCCTGGGGTTATTGAAGCCGCCGCAGTTGGGCTACCGCATGACCGGTGGGGAGAACGACCACTCCTACTTGTAGTTCTCGAGCACGGAAAAGAACTAAATCCCACAGAGATTATCGAGTCCATAAAGCCTCATGTTGCCTCGTGGTGGTTACCTAATGACGTCATCGAAATCGAGGAGATCCCACACACCGGAACTGGAAAAATCGATAAGAAAGTGTTGAGGGAACAGTTCGCAGACTTCAAGTGGACCCATTGACACTTATCGGAAGTCTGCCAGCCGTTGTGCTGTATCTGTGAATGAATAATCGGACTCAGACTCATAGATGAGACTCTCATCAGAACCAAGACGTTCCGATGCTGCATATAAATCCTTGTAAGCGACGAAGGATTCGCTTGAATTAGAAGCCATTTTCTCAATAGCCGATTCCACTAAGTCATCAAGCTCTTCAAGGGGGCCCCCAAGCGCTGCCAGGCCCCACATTTGAGCTTCGACACCATCGAAGATCCGCGCAGAAAAGGATAGCTCTCGAGCTCTGGCCATGCCGACAAGAGCCGGAAGTCGTTGACTCAAACCCCATGTCGGACGTAGACCAAATTTCGCATGGGTGTCACCCAAGCGGGCTTCGTCAGCGACTGCAATTAGGTCGCAAGACATAGCGATCTCCAGTGCACCGGTAAAGCAAAATCCGTTTACTTTAGCGATAGTTACTTTAGGCATTGAGGAAAGCCGTCTGGTCAATGCCCGTGCCGGGATATCCAGAATATCTCCTACTTTGCCGTTAAGGATCTCTCGCTCCCCTAGGGCCTTTAAATCGACTCCGCCACTAAATGCACGCCCTTCTCCGGTTAACACAACGAATCGAATTTGCTCGGCTTCCTCAACTTTTTGAGCTGCGTCGTTTAGTTCCTCAAGCATTGTTGGGGTAATGGCGTTAAGGGCGTCAGGACGATTCATCGTCACGGTTGCTGTATGGCCAGATTTCGTTAAACGTATTTCGCTGTATTCAGACACTCTGCTCCAATTTTCCGTTATAAAGCCTGGCGTATCTTGCCACCCCATTTCTGGCGTCACCAATTCCGTTGATTGATGTTCTAGACTAGTTAATTGGCCGTGGCGCTATCTGTCGACTCTTCGTCGGCTCGTTCTTAGCGGTTACGAACTCGGCCTTTTCTTGATTTAGTTTCGCTTTAATCGGCCGATAGGAGCAACCATGGCAGGAAGCCGCACAACTTTCGAAAAACTCCAGCGCGATCGAGCCAAAAAAGCCAAAGCAGATGCAAAGCGCGCCAAACGGATGGGCAAAATGCCCGAGAGCGGTCCGTTGGTCTACGAAGAAGCTGAACCACTTGTAGATGATGATGCCGCTCAGCTAGATGGCAATCTTGAGCAGGAAATTTCGGCTGCAGATCTTCTACGTCTCGTCGAAGAGTTACAAGCAAAGTTCGATAGAGAAGAAATCGACTTCGACGAATACGAAGAGCGAAAAATTGAGCTTCTAGCTCGCCTACCTATGGAGTAAGCCGAAAGCTACACCTTTCGGTGCGCCGACACTGCATACTTACCGTCAGTGAATGGCTCTTTTTGCCAAGTGCTCCACCGGCCAGCGTGAACAAACCCTAGGCCGTCCATCAGGTCATCATATTGGGTAAGCCCAATACCATCGGTACCGAGAGAAAACCCTGACACAAAAAGCCCACCAACACGAAGGTGCTCAGCGACCCGTTGCACAACCCGTTCTTCTGATCCAGGAAGAACGAAAATCATAACGTTTCCAGCCAAAATAGCGACGTCGAAATTTTTTTCTACGGTGAACTCTTGAAGGTCAGCCTCCACCCATTCGATGCTCGGTGCTTTACGGCGGGCAGTCTCCAGCATTTCCGGGTCAAGGTCGACACCAACTGAATTAATGCCTCGTCGCACAAGCTCGATTGCCACTCGGCCCGTGCCACAGCCTGCGTCCAGCACTGAAGAGGGGTTTAACTCTGCGATAAAATCCGCTTCGCCATGAACGTTTTGGCCAGAGCTAGCTAGTTGCTCCCAGCGTGCATCATACGTGGAACCCTTTGGCACATTTGTTTGACGGCTCCACCGGCTTTGAGACGACAAAGACCTTATTTATCTTGCCAATTGGGATCACGTTTTTCAGCAAAAGCTGTGGCTCCTTCGAAGGCGTCTTCCGACGCAAACACCTCTTCTAGAGCAGGTCTTTGGAAGGACCAAAATGCTTCTTCGGAAACGCCCAGAACATCTTTAATGAGCTGCTTTGAGGCCCTTACTCCCATGGGCGCGTTTTGTGAGATCCTTTCGGCCAGCTCAAGAGCCGCGCTCAAAGTTTCACCTTTCGGGACTACTCGATTCACCATCCCGTGTTGATGGGCTACTTCCGCAGAAATTGGGTCCGCTGTAAGTGCCATCTCCATAGCGAGGCTGTAGGGAAGTTGGCGAGGCAGGCGTAGCAGTGCGCCAGCCCCAGCGAATAGCCCTACTCCAGCTTCAGGGATACCTAGTTTCGCTCCTTCGGAAGCAACAATTAGATCGCATGAAAGCGCAACTTCGAGACCACCGGCTAAAGCAAAGCCCTCGACGGCTGCAATTAGAGGCTTGGCGCAACTCTTCTCAGTAATGCCTGCAAAACCGCGATCACCCACATTCGGCATGGCGTCAATGCCACCATCGGCAAACTGCTTAAGGTCCATTCCGGCGCTAAAACCTCTGCCGGCTCCTGTGAGCACACCAACACGAATATCAGTGTCGTTATCCATAGCCTCTAGTGCTTCGCCTAGCGCAGTAGCTAATGCGGTATTAAAGGCGTTCATATCCTCAGGGCGGTTCAAAGTTAGGACCTGAATGTGACCACGCTTTTCGGTTATCACCAGTTCTTCAGACACGACGTCTCCTCTACGATTGGCTATAACCGTTGACGCTACAACCCAATCAAGGTCGAGGTCACTTTGCTTAATCTTTAAGTAAAGAAAAGCATCCGCAACCGAGTACTACTCTAAAGAGAAGCTGTGGAGGCAAAGTGAGCGCTATTGGTGACCTACTGACTCAACTAGAGGGAGCAGACCCTGATAGCGCTCCATTTTTCGTACGCCAGTTACTTCAGGAAGAAGAACTGATGGAGCTGCAAGGCGCAGATGCCCTAAGGGCTGCTCGAGCTTTATGCATTTTTGCGGGACCTCAACAATTGCCGATAGCAGGCGAACTTGCCGGACGAGCTCATCAAGCTGGCGTTCCAGGAGCCGGCTCTTTATTCGCAGAATGCGCCGACAAGGTAGCGCTGATGAGTGGGCGGCCGCAGCGATTTGGAACGGTAATTTTAGAGCATCAAGGTGACTTAGTAATGGCCCCGCTCGATGGCGTCGCTGACGACGAAACCCGCAGATCATTCGGCTTACCATCTCTTACCGCAATGCGAATGAACGTTGACGAGCAGAATAAGAAGTCAGCCAAAAGTCGATACGAGACTCAAGACCTTCCCCCAGGACAAAAATTTTGTCGAGTGTGGTCCGATCCAGATACAGAAGAGATCCGTCACGGCCTAGCGCAGTTCCCGGACGGAGCATGGTCGGATGGGAACACTCTGACTCTCGCGTGTCGATCGGAAGCGTCTGGCATGATTCCGGGCCCCGTCTTCGAGCTTCCCATGTGGAATCTGTCGGAGAGCGATGGCACGAAAACCGATCTTTGGTGCGTGCAAATCCGCATCGACCGCCTCGATGAAGCAGTCTTCGGCTATGGGTTCTGGCCTCTTGATCCTAACGGTATGCCGATCGGTGGTCGTGGTCCGGTAGATAAACGATACCGCGGCAAACTTGCTCCCGATGAACTGCCAAGCCATGAGGACGATGCACTGCTAGGGTCCCTATCCACCCACGAATTCAGCAGCGTGGCCCTGCGCGAAAATCGACGCGTAAAGGTTTACCTTCCCCCTCACCACGACCAACACTCAGAACTGCATGTTGTGTACGCGACAGACGGAAACATGATTGAGCCATACATCCGCCGAATCGATGCGGCCATTGCAACTGGTGTTATCGCTCCTGTCCTGATCGTTGCACCTCACGCTGCGCCAATGGACCACACAGGCAACGAACGTGCCCTCGAATATTTACCTGGCTTTGACGATCAACGATTCGATCGCCATCAACGATTTTTCGTTGATGAACTCCCCAAATGGGCCGAGGAGGAATTCTCCGCATCACCTAACAGAGAGTTTCGAGCGGTTTTCGGTTGCTCTGATGGTGCAGGGCACGCATTAGCAACCGGATCAATGCACCGTGACCGGTACGGCCACTGCATTGCTTACTCAACCGGTATGCCTCCCAGCGAACAAATGCAATGGGACTCCGAAGGAGCCCCATTCGTGCACCTTTGTGCAGGAACGTTGGAGCAAGGTTTCCACCAAGCGACTGAGGCGTGGGCCGCTTGGCTTCATTTTCATTCGTCTCCTCACCACTTCACCGAACGAGTCTGCGGTCACGACCTCATCCAATGGATTGAAGAGTTTCCACGAAGCATCGCTCGAGCTTGGGGTGCACCCGCAAATAGCTACGAGCGGAGCAAGTAACGTTTTATTTTTCCAGTTGCAGTTTGCGGGAGCTCATCAACGACTTGAACCCATCTGGGATATTTGAAAGGAGCTAAGCGCTCTTTGACGTGTCCCTTCACTAAGGACTCTACATCCACCTCACTTAAGAGCCCTTCTAAAACTACGTAGGCCTTTGGCTTTACTAGACCCTCCTGGTCTTCTACACCGACTACAGCTACTTGGGAAATCTCTGGGAGTTCAAGAATGCATGACTCCACTTCGGTCGGGCTAACCCATATACCTCCAACCTTCAACATGTCATCCGACCTGCCTAAGCAGGTATAGGTTCCGTCTTGGTTATGCACATACGTGTCACCCGTTGCCAGAAAGGCGCCTTCTAAGGCCTGTCGCGTGCGATCGGTACGGTTCCAATAGCCAACCATCACAGATTCACCCTTCACGTATAGCTTTCCAGGCTCTCCGTCTCGAACTTCAAGGCCACTTTCGTCGCGAAGTGATACTTCGTACCCATCGACGACAGTTCCGCTCGTTCCCGGTACCGAAGATCCGGGCCGGTTAGAAATAGCTATGTGAGCTAATTCAGTCGTACCTAGGCCATCTAGGATCTCAACGTTGAATCGTTCTTTGAACCTGTGGTGAATGTCAGGCGGGAGTGGCTCCCCCGCAGAGACAGCAATTCTTACTGAGTCGAAGGTATCGTCTGCTATCTCAGAACTCAGAAGTTGAGCGAAAGACGTCGGAACTCCAAAAAAGATAGTTGGACGGTAACTCGACACATGTTCGGAGATTTGTTCGGGGGTAGGCCTACCCGGATTCAATATTGATTGAGCACCGGTGCCGGCCGGGAAATATCCTGCGTTTCCAAGACCATACGCGAAGAAAAGCTTGGCGACCGAATACACCACATCTTCGCTATCCATGCCCAATATGGTTTTTGCATAAGCATCAGTACAAAATCCCAGATCAACATGCCGATGCATCGCTCCCTTAGGGAAGCCGGTCGTGCCCGAGGTATACAGCCAAAAAGCGATGTCATTATCCACAGCCGGGAATGGATCTCCGAGGTCGACTTGAGCAGCGAGGTCCGGGATGTCTTCATCAACTTGGGACCATTTAAGGAAAGGCTGATCGACGACTGCTTTTTCCATCAGTGGCGCGAATGTGGGGGAAAAAGCTAGGGCAACGGCCCTAGAGTCTTCAAGGAGGAACCGATAATCCTTTTCGGTCAACATCGTCGAAATTGGGACAGGGATTGCGCCAACCCACATGGCTCCCCAAAACCAAGCCAGAAAGGCTTTAGTGTCGAGGCTGCAAATTAATATTCGCTGTTCCGCCACCACCCCTCGGTTGACTAACAGCCGAGCCACATTACGAGACTCATCCAATAGCTCCTGTCGCGTCGTGGTAACGCCGGTAGGAGCATCAGTAAGAGCGATGGCATCCGGCGAAAAAGCCGCTGGATCAATCAGAAATCGGTGTAGCGCATTACCAGTCAAGATAATTCCCCTCTGCTAGCCATGAGGTCATAGCCTCTCACGTGTTTTAGAGTGTGGAGCGCAAATACGACGGGCCATCTCAGAAGTAGACTGATATGGCTGGAAAAGCCACTTCCGCAAGGATGACAGCGTGACGAAATTTGACATCCCGCCAAGTAAATTTCAGCACTGGGATCTAACTGTCGATGCCGAGATAGCCACTCTGCTTCTTTCCGTAAATCCATCTGGCGCTGCATTCGGAACCTATGAGTTGAAATTAAACAGCTACGACATAGGCGTCGACATAGAACTAGCAAACGCTATTCGCCATATTCGTTTTGAATGCCCATCTGTGAAGTGTGTCGTGATTACTAGCGGCCTAGAGGGCACGTTTTGCGCTGGCGCCAACATTCGAATGCTGGCGGCGGCCGACCACTCTCACAAAGTCAACTTTTGCAAATTCACCAACGAGACAAGACTCGAAATGGAAGAGGCCAGCGCCCTAAGTGGAATCAAATTTCTAGCTGCTGTAAACGGTGCGTGTTCAGGAGGAGGTTACGAACTTGCCCTTGCTTGTGATCACATTCTTTTAGTTGACGACCGGAGTACCTCTATTTCCTTGCCAGAGGTCCCATTACTTGCAGTTCTACCCGGAACTGGTGGCTTGACGCGGCTCACCGACAAACGACACATCAGGCGAGACCGGGCAGATATCTTCGCCACTAAAGCCGAGGGTATTTCAGGACAAGAAGCGCTTGAGTGGGGGCTAATCGACGAGCTCGCGACACCTACCAAATTCCTTAAGGCAGTCCAGGACAGAGCACGGAAACTTGCCAAAAGTAGCCCTCGTTTAGACGGAACGCCCACTGAACTCACACCGGTACAGCCGGCCATTTCTGACAACCGCATCGACTATGAATGGGTGAAGGTCAACCTCTTCGATGCCCATGCAGAATTGACGGTATTCGCCGCTCCGGACTCCGATTGGCTTATCCGCACAGCCCTAGAACTTGACGATGCGCTGTGCCGTCTTCGCTTTGATTACCCACACCTCGGTACCTTGGTCTTACGGTCGAAAGGCGCTATCGACGACATCTTGCACCAGGATTCTCAGCTCAATAATTCAATAACATCTGACCAAATCGAACTCCAGCTGCTTTGGAGACGGTGCTTAAACCGACTCGATTTGACCGCTAAGACATTGGTCACGGCAATAGAGCCAGGGTCTTGTTTCGCTGGCATTCTCTTTGAACTAGCACTAGCCGGAGATCGCATTTTTATGTTGGATGGAGAATTCGAGGATCACGAGGATCCTCTTCCAGCAGCTTCAATCCAACTAACTGAAACCAACTTTGGTGCGATGCCCATGTGGAATGACATAAGCAGACTAAGTTCGCGCTTTTGGGGTGATGAGGATGCTTCCATCAGTCTTGCAACTATCCCTGGGGTAGCGCTCGCAGCCCGACAGGCCTCAGAATTGGGACTTGTGAGCACGACCCCAGATGATTTGGACTGGGATGACGAACTCCGAATTTTCATCGAAGAGAGGTCAAGCTTTTCGGCAGATGCTTTGACCGCCATGGAAGCCAACCAAAGGTTTGCTGGGCCCGAAACCATGGCGACAAAGATCTTCGCTCGACTTTCTGCCTGGCAAAATTGGGTATTTACTAGACCAAATGCGAGTGGACCGAACGGTGCACTTCAACGCTACGGCAGCGGAGCGCGAGCCGAATTCGACAATCGACGCACTTGACCACGACAGCAGAATGAAGACTCAATGAACGCACCAATCGATTATTCAGAGAGAATTCCGAACAACGTTGATCTCGTAAGCGACAGGCGATTACAGCGGGCTCTCGAGAATTGGCAACCTAGATTTGCGAATTGGTGGTCCGAGATGGGACCAGTCAGCTTCCAGGATAAGGAAATCTATTTACGGACAGCTATCGATGTCGGGCAACAAGGGTGGGCCCATTTCTCTCATGTCACTTTGCCTGAATATCGCTGGGGCATATTTCTTTCTGAGCCGGAAGCCGATCGACGGATTGGTTTTGGAGAGCTCAAAGGTCAGCCGGTGTGGCAAGAAGTACCCGGTGAATTCAGGAACGAACTGCGGCGTTTGATTGTTGTGCAAGGCGACACTGAACCTGCATCAGTCGAGCAACAGCGCTATCTGGGTCAAACAGCTCCTTCTTTGTATGACCTCAGGAACCTATTCCAGATCAACGTAGAAGAGGGTCGCCACCTTTGGGCAATGGTTTATCTATTGCACGCCTACTTCGGTCGCGATGGCAGAGACGAAGCGGATGCTCTTCTCGAAAGAAACTCTGGAGACCCGGATCACCCTCGGATTTTGGGCGCTTTTAACGAAAAGACATCAGACTGGCTCTCATATCTGCTCTTTACCTATTTCACCGACCGAGACGGCAAATATCAGTTAGGAGCCTTAAAGGAGTCCGCCTTTGATCCTCTAAGCCGGACCTGCGACTTCATGTTGAAAGAAGAAGCCCATCACATGTTCGTGGGTGCGTCGGGTATCGGGCGCGTAATCCAACGAACATGCGACGTGATGAATGAACACAACACTGACGATGTCCGTAAATATGGGGTCATCGATTTAAAAACCCTCCAGAAATATGTGAACTTTCACTTCTCGGTTTCGCTCGACCTCTTTGGCTCAGAAACTTCAACAAATGCAGCCAATTATTACTCCGCCGGGTTAAAGGGACGGTTTGGAGAAGATTCTTACCAAGATGATCACGTGCTCATTAATGAAGAGGACTTCATCATCGAGGCAAAAGATGGTCGATGGAGCAAGACTCCCAAATCGGCGATAACCGTGGTCAACCAACAACTACGGCGGTCTTATATCGAAGACTGCGCAAAAGGCGTTCGCCGTTGGAATCGCATTCTTGATCAGAGCGGAGTCGACTTCCAGCTAGAACTCCCCCATGAGGCCTTCCACCGACAAGTGGGAGTGCATCAGGAGCAGTTTGTTACCCCAGATGGCGCCATCATTTCTCAAGACGAGTGGATCGCACTCTCATCAAACTTCCTCCCAACTGATTCCGATCGGGATTTCGTTCTGTCGTTAATGCAGCCGGTTTACAACGCCGGCCAAATGGCCAGTTGGATTTCACCACCCACAACAGGAATCAACACCCAAGGAGTCGACTACGACTACGTTCGGCTCTGACAGCTAGAGACGCTGATAGGTCCAACCAAGAGGTTTGTCGCCGTCGTACGGCATAGATCCGTGAAACTGTCTTTCGTCCTGATCAAACACCAACGGAACAAAGAAACGATCTCCCTCCCACATGGGTAAATGAGCTGCTGCTCGAGTTTCCTTGTTATCCGAACACGCCCGCAACAGCCGCTCGAGTTCCACCCAAACCAGCGACCCTTCATGGTTAGCGGACAGGAGCTCGCCTTCCCAACTCTCTGCAAGAAAGATGAACCCCAGCCACTCTTCTCGTTTTGGCCCAAAATTCGACCAAGTGATAGTGCCCCTGAGAAGAAGTGAAGCAGTTGTCACGCCTGCTTCTTCTTGCAATTCTCGAAGCGCCCCGGCCACTACTGATTCATCCACTTCCAATTTGCCCCCGAGACCATTAAATTTTCCGTAGTGGTCATCATCAGGTCGAGCATCACGATTTATTAACAAAACGCTATTACTGTCTCGATCAAGGAGATAGATGAGGGTTCCAATGACCGGAGCAAAAACCATTCCCGGCAAGGTAGCTGCTAAATCGTGTCTAGTCGTTAAATCATCTAGAAAGAATCGTGGCTGATCTTTATCAAATATCAGAGCTTCGCCTAGCTGCGGAAAAGGTGGGCCCTGTAGGAGTCGGACCAACGATCGTCCTATTACACGAAGGTCTAGGGTCGATCACGCAATGGCGAGACTTCCCTCAGCGAATCCACAAAGTCACGGGGTTGCCGGTACTCATATACGACAGAGCGGGGTACGGGCGTTCCGACCCCGGATCAGTTAATTACGCTGCCGACTTTATGCATCGCGAGGCCCTGGAGACCTTGCCCCTAGTCTTAGAATCCTTCAACATTGATCAGCCCGTTCTGGTCGGACACAGCGATGGGGCCTCAATTTCATTGATCGCAGCAGCTTCAGACTTGTTAAACCCAGTTGCAGTAGTAACTATCGCAGCTCACATCTTTGTAGAGCAGGCGGGACTGGACGGAGTGCAGACTGCGACGTCAAACCGGGAACATATTGTTACGGGAATGGCTCGCCATCACAATCAGCCCGATATTGCATTTGATCGTTGGTCTAATATTTGGCTGGATCCAAGTTTCAGGCCTTTCGACATCCGCCAAAACCTTGACCAAATCACCTGTCCACTACTCGTCGCCCAAGGCGATACAGACGAATACGCAACTCCCGAAATGGTCAATGGGATCCTCCGAAGAGTGCCTCACGCTGTGGGCAAGTTCATCCCAAATTGCGGACACATCGCACACAAAGATCAGCCCGATGTTCTTGTCGAAACGATCGTTTCGTTCCTCTCAACGCAGGGCATTATCTCAACGAGTTCATGAGACCCATACACCACAAAACTCTAAGTTAAGAAATCGCTCCGGAGCCGACCGCTGAATCACAGTTCAACGATTAGTGGGGCTCATCAACTCCCAAAATCTCGAGATTTCTCACAGCTTGATCCGAGCGGAGAAGGGCCCTTGATTCTAATTACCTCTGCAGTGACGGGAGCTTGGCCTACGCCGACAGCCTTTAGATTACGAGCCTAATAAGGCTGCTAGTGCGTCAGCTGACAAGCAGTCGGGCGATTCAAGCGGGCCAAAATGGGTTAAGCCTTCGTAGTCAATCGTTCGAGAATTATCTAAGACCTCGGCTGCCGGCTCTCCAAGGTTTCCGAAGCCATGGTCGCCACTCATTCCAATTACGACTCTTGCTTTACAGTTTCGGATCTTGTCATTTGTCGACACCCGTTCGCCGTCATAAACCCGAGCTTCTTCAGATCCTCTGCACCGCAAACGAACCGTGCCATCCTCTAGGTCCTCGAAAAGATTCGAAACGTAGCTGTGTAGCGCGTCAGACCTGGAGGTCGAAAATGGTGGTCTGCTGGCAAACCTCTCTAGAGCTTCAGCTCGAGAATCAAAAACTTCACGCCTCTTTTGAGCGCCCATGATCAGCGGGTTCCGACCCGGAGGGAAAGCTTCACCGGGTCTCCACATAACTGGTTCATAGCCATACATCCGCCGTATCAGACCGGGACGTGCGGCATCCGCCAGCAAAAGAGTTGCCGCGCCTACGGAATGGCCAACACAATCAAGTTCGCCTGTCTTAATGTCGAGATGGTCAACGACAACTAATAAATCCTCTGCAAGGCTCGTCCATTCGTAATCCCCATTTTTGGGCGATGTGCTCCATCCATGGGACCTTAGATCTGGGGCCCATATTGTGAATTCGCTGGTAAGGCCGCTGACAAACGGGCCGTAAGTCCGGGCATTAAACCCCGTAGCATGAACGAAGAGTGCTGGCGGTCCTTGTCCTCCCAGACGATGAAGGGCTATATGCCCACCACCGGCCGATTCCAGCATTTCTGGCTCCGGCACACTTCCCAACTTTCCTGCATTCTCACTCACCTAATTGACGATAGGCGCCCACATGCTATGCATGACGTCTATGAGCGAAGACAATTACGACATAGAGTTTTTTTGGGACCCTATTTGCCCTTTTGCGTGGGTGACCTCCCGTTGGGTAGAGAAAGTCGCACTCCAAACCAGTTATTCCGTCGACTGGCGTTTCATTTCACTGCGCATCCTCAACAAAGATAAAAATTACGAGACCGATTTTCCCCCTGGTTACGAGCAAGGACACACCGCTGGACTTCGCTTCCTTAGAGCAGCAGCAGCTGTCCGAGAAGAAGAAGGTCGAAACGTAATGTCCGACCTATATGCCGCGTTCGGGAACCATTATTGGCAACTAGACCAACAACCAGGATTGAGGAAACAGCTAGGAACAGTAGAACACACCAAAAAATGTCTTGAGAGCGCAGCCTTACCGACGAGCTATGCAACGGCCGTAGATGACCCTCGATGGGATGCGGTTATTGAAGATGAGACAGAACTCGCTCTGGCGCGAACCGGCAGAGACGTCGGAACTCCGATCATCTCCTTCCAACCCCCTACTGGCCTCTCTTTTTTTGGACCAGTTATATCTCGAATACCAAGTGACGAAGAAGCCGTTCCTCTTTGGGATGCTGTTATCGAATTAGCTAGCTTTCCAGGATTCGCTGAGATGAAACGATCCCTTCGGGAAGCCCCCCAAATAAACGTTTTGGGAACACTCGAAGCGCCGCCCGTGATGGAGGACTGGGAAGCTGGCTCTCGTAAAGACCATAAACCTGGGCGGTAGCCGCAAGGCTTGTTGACCTGGGATCTAATGTGTAAGCATGACTGAATCTGCAGGTGAGTTGTACGGACCTGGAGCCAGGAAACTACAGGATCATTTCGACGCCAGAAGACTGGCCGACCGGCTTAGCGAAATAACCGTCACTTCCGCTATGGACGACAAAACAGCTTCCTACGTGGAACGAGCCAACTATTTTTTCTTGGCGACAGTGGATGCCCATGGTTTTCCTGATGTTTCCTACAAGGGCGGTCGAGCAGGGTTTGTCAACGTCCTAGATCCCCAGACTCTGCGGTTCCCTTCCTACGATGGAAACGGCATGTACCGATCGTTAGGCAATATCCAAGAGACTGGAAAGGTCGCATTGCTATTCATTCGCCAGAACCAAAAGGCGAACAGAATCCGCATTCATGGGTCAGCAACGCTTCTTCTCGACGAGCTTTCTTTGTCAGCGTTCGAAGGAGCGGAGGCGGTGGTGGAAGTCACGCTAAACCGGGTTTTTCCTAACTGCCCTAGGTACATTCACGACCTTGAATCGGGAACAACATCGGTGTTCGCCCCAGGAGGTCCGACTCCCCCGCCCGAGCCCGAATGGAAACAGTGGGACACCTTCGCAGACGTTCTACCGAAAAAATAATGCCATGAAAGTTTTTGCCACACTGCCCCAGGCCAATCTAAATGACATCCCAGAAGCCATTCGACGTATCGAAGCGGACGGATACGACGGAGTAGTAGCGCTGGAAAACAGACATGACCCTTTCCTCCCCTTGGCGGTAGCGGCGGTTCACTCAAAACGACTCGAATTGGCCACCGGCGTTGCTATTGCGTTTCCAAGAAGTCCGATGGTCGCGGCAAACATTGCCTGGGACCTACAACATGCAAGCTCAGGTAGGTTTGAGCTGGGCTTAGGCAGCCAAGTGCGAGGACACAATGAGCGTCGCTTTAGCGTCAAATGGCTTCCTCCTGCCCCACGGATGCGAGAGTACGTTGAAGCCATCAGAGCGATATGGGATACGTGGTCAACTGGTCAACCGTTGAACTACGAAGGAGAGTTTTACAACTTCACTCTCATGACCCCAAATTTTACTCCTGAACCTTTAACAGGCCCTCTTCCAAAGGTCACTATGGCGGCGGTTGGTCCGATGATGTTGCGGACCGCTGGACGGGTATGTGACGGAGTTCGGCTACATCCGTTTTGCACTCGCCCGTACCTCGAAGAAAAGATTTTACCTGAGCTCGAAATAGGTCTTAGCCATAGTTCACTGTCGCGTAACCAGTTCGAAATCAGCGGTGGCGGCTTTGTGTGCACAGGGCCCGACGATGAATCAGTTGAGGAAATGATTGAATGGGTTCGCTACCGCATTGGATTTTACGGAAGCACTAAGGCTTATTGGCCAGTGCTTGAGCAACACGATCTTTTAGAACTTGGCCAAGAACTGAACTATCTCTCCAAAAACAACGGCTGGTCGAAAATGGCTTCACTGGTAAACGACGAGGTCGTGCGACACTTTGCTGCTGTAGGACGCCATGACGAAATAGTAAACGCGATAAAGCAACGTTTCGGGGGACTCACCGATGCCATCGGAGCTAGTGCATCTCCTGAAATTCCTGCCGATTTGCCCCCGGACGTCATCCAGGATATCCAAGCGATCTAACTCCGAGCCTTCTCTAAAGCGGCATACGTCGCAGCAATCAAATTGAAGGCTCGAGAGTCACCAACGAGGCCTGGCGCCATTTGGTTCATTGCGTAGGAAATAGTGAGCTCCGCATCCATGTCCATCACTCCTAACGAACCACCCCACCCAAACCAATAGAGAGTATTTTTGTTCGGAGTTAACGGCGCATGGTCGTGATTAATTCCGAACCCTGTTCCGTAAGGGACGCCCATTCCTAAAACCAAGTCACGGTCAAAGGTACGGCGCTGCAACGCGTCTTCGATCGTCGCAGCCCCCATCAGTCTGACCCCGTCTACACTGCCCCCACACGCTATCGCTGAATGAATTCGCGAAATGGATCTTGCGTTTCCAATGCCACCGGCAGCTGGAATTTCCGCTTTTTGCCACCCTGTGGTTGCAGGTTCAGTGCCATCAATAACACAGCTTTTCAATGTTTTGGATGCCACAGACTCTGGCTCGGCTGCGATCATCTCATCTACCGGTCGGCCCGGAGTGTTCATTTCCGCAACACGCTGCCTTTGTGAACTAGGCAGACCAATATGAAAGTCCGCTCCCAGCGGCTCGGCAACCTCTTCTCTGAAGAAGGCCCCAAGCGTGCGGCCATCAACACGTTTCAGGAGTTCTGCCTGCATAGTGCCCTGAGTTAAGGCGTGGTAACCGGGTGCTGTTCCCGGCTCAAAAAAGGGCGACATCCCAGCGAGTAAAGAAGCACACAGATTATGGTCATACAACTCTTCGACCGTAATGACCCTAGGAAAGCCAGAGCACCCTGTTTGGTGAGTCATCACATGCCGTACGAGAATTTCTTCCTTGCCGTTAGCGGCGAACTCTGGCCAATATGTTGCTACCGGCGCACCGAAATCAATCAAGTTCCGGTCAGCCAACATCAACATACATATTGATGCCATAGTCTTAGTCGTTGAGTAAACGTTGACAATCGTGTCTTCTTGCCACGGTTCTCCCCCAACATTTCGGCTACCCGCCCACAAATCAACCACATTCTTTCCATGTTGCGTGACCGCTACGCTCGCACCTAGTTCTTCACCTGCATCAAAGTTGGCTTCAAACGCATCGCGCACAACCGAGAAGGTTTCATCGCAATTACCGTTGATTAGTACCATCACGCCCCCAATGAGTGTCAGCTAACGCCAAGGTACTCCCAAAAGTAAGAAACTTTTCTATCGATGCATCTGATCACTTACCTAGACAACGAAACCACTCACGCAAAGCGCTATTCCCGCGAGCAACACCCACGAGAGAAAACCTGCTTTGAGTGGTCCACCGCCCATCGAAGCTAAGTTCCTAAATTTTACGAGGGCTCCGACACCAACCATCGCAGCAGTGAGTAAGGCCTTTCTAGCCCTATCTAAGAAGTCGAGCAGGTCTGCAGGGAACAAGTCCAATGACCGGATCAGCACTGCAACAACAAATCCGACAACAAACAAAGGAACAACTCTTGTAGCCCCGGCTTTGTTGCCACTATCCGATCGGCGCGCCCTAAGACTCAAGATCACCAAGATTGGGCCCAACAATGCGACCCGACCCAGTTTGACGATCACGGCGGTTTCTAAAGCCTCATCTCCTCTCATCGTGGCTGTCGCTACCACTTGAGCCACGTCGTGAATAGCGGAGCCGGCCCACCAGCCGAACAGATCTGGGCTGAGGTCTAGGAGCGCGCCAAATACGGGATAGAAGAGCATGGAAAGGGTCCCGAATAAAGTCACCATGCCAACGGCATATGCGACCTCTTCTTCTTCTGAATCTGTAAGAGGTTTGACCGCAGCGATTGCTGATACGCCACAGACTGCATAACCAACACCTAGTAGCCGACCGAAGTCAGGTGACAATCTAAAGAAGGAACAAATTCGACCCACACCCCAAAAAGTGAAGGCAACCAATGCGACGAGGGCAACCAGGTCGAGCCAATTCATGCTCTGCCGAAGTTCAGAGATACTCAGTCGAAGCCCTAATAGAACGACCCCACATCGCAGCAAACGCCGTGACGCGAAAGTCAAACCAATCTGAGTTGGCTTTTGGATCAGGTGAGTGTTCCCGAAACAAAGACCTGCAGCAAGTGCTATCACCCCCGCAGACAAATTGGTTACGGAGTTCAACCACGTTGCTAACGCTGTCACTCCACCGACTACCGCTAAACCCGGACCGGCTTGGCAAAACCACCGACAAAGCTCAGAGAGCAACCGAGTTAGAGGGTTCATAGAGTTCCGTAGGACCGAAGAGGATCCCTTACTATCAAAACTCCGGCGCGATTTCTGTGAGGCAACATTGATTAGCTCGAGCTTTTGGTCGCCACAGCCTTTAAAAATAGGCGTTAGAAATTATGTCTCCAATGGTTGCAGAAGATGTCAGGGCGCCGATGTACGGTCAGAGGCGTGACACTCCCACAAACTATTTTGATAAGAGTGACAGGCCACGATCGTCCCGGTATCACTACGGAGCTTTTAAGCCTTCTGTCTTCACTCGGAGCCGAATTACAAGATATTGAACAAGTAGTAGTCCAAAACCAACTTACTTTGGGGCTCGCGACCTCCGCCCCTACGGGCAGGGACTTAGTCAAGGAAGTTCTTCTGTTCGGCTGGGAACGCGACTTAGAAATTGACTTTGAAATTCTCGATTCAACACCCACCGAACAAATCCGACGTCACGTGGTCACGGCTCTCGCCTCCGACCTTTCACCGAAGGCCCTCGCACTCACCACCGGAGCAATCACAAAAAGTGGAGGAAACATCGACCGAATACACCGCCTATCTCGCTTTCCGGTCTGGAGTTACGAATTTTTGGTTGAGGGCGCGAACCCTACTGATTTAAGGGCTTCTTTGATGGACATCGCCGCACAGGAAGGTATCGACATCGCGGTTCAGCCCCATGACCTATCGCGACGTTCGAGCCGCTTGGTTGTCCTTGACGTTGATTCAACGCTAATTCGTAATGAGGTAATCGATCTGCTTGCTGAAGAGGCGGGCCATGGAGAAGAGGTTCGTCGACTAACCGAGCTCGCCATGCAAGGTGAGTTGGACTACTCCGAAGCCCTAAGACAAAGAGTTGCACTGTTAGCAGGATCAACGATTGAGATAGTAGAAAAAGCAATTTCTCGTATGGTCCTTACAGCAGGTGCTCGGACTTTCATTCGAACACTGAAACGCCTCGGTTATCGAGTAGCGATAATTAGCGGCGGGTTCACTCTCTTTACGGACGTGTTAGTGGACGAATTGGATCTGGACCACGCCTACGCGAACAAGCTCGAAGTAATAGACGGTGTCATAACTGGCCGAATTGAAGGCGACATTGTCGATGCCGCGGCTAAAGCCAAGCTACTTGAGCTCGTTGCCCTTAAGGAAGGCGTCCCATTGGAACAAACCGTTGCAATTGGTGACGGAGCAAATGATTTGCCTATGCTCCAAAAGGCTGGTCTCGGAATTGCCTTTAATGCAAAGCCTGTTTTAGCTGGAGCGGCTGATACATCTTTAAATGTTCCATACTTAGACGCGATTCTCTTCATGCTTGGAGTGAGCCGAGAAGAGATCGAAGCAGCAGATGCTTCTGACCCAAACACCCAACACTCAATCTCCTAGCTAGACCTTCTGCGGTGTGAGACACTGCAAGGATGAACCAGAGTGCTCAACCCTTAGTCGTGCGATCTGATCGTGACGGCATTACTACCTTGGCCCTCAACAGACCTGAAGCTTTGAACGCTTTAAGTCCATCGTTGTTCGATGAACTACGGTCGCACCTCGCTGATATTGCCGAGGCACCAGAAGAAACTGGCGTCGTAATCCTCACCGGTAACGGTCGTTCATTCTCAGCGGGCAACGACCTAAAGGCAATCGAAAAAGGTGAAAAGGCCGCCACTCCATACCAGCAGGCGGAGACGCTTGATTTCATTGAACGGATGCCTCAACCCGTTATGGCTTCAGTCCGAGGTCACTGCTACACGGGAGCGCTGGAATTGGTTCTAGCTTGCGATTTGCTGATTTGCTCTGACGACGCCAGATTCTGCGATACCCATGGGAAATGGGGCATGGTGCCTACCTGGGGCATGACTAATCGGTTACCCGAGAGAGTTGGGCCCTTAGTCGCTCGTGATCTCATGTACAGCGGCAGAGTTGTTGAGGGCACAGAAGCAAAGCTGATTGGTCTGGCTAATAGATGCGTCCCCGAGAGCGAACTAGACGTAATCGCCCAGGAGTGGGCAGAAACCATCGTTGCCAATTCTTGGCACACTTTGCGCGAAGAGAAAAACCAGATGCGTTTACTTGCCGGAATGACCCGCCAGGATGGGATCAAATGGGCTCGAGAGCACGGCCCTGGAGCTGCGCCAGACATGCTTGAACGGATTCGAGGAGCCTTCCAACGCTGATACGGTCATACTTTAAGCAAACGAGGAGTTTCCGTGTCTGAAGTCACCATTTACCATAACCCTCATTGAGGGTCGTCAAAGAATGCCTTGGCGGTCGCCGAGGAAGAAAGTGTTGACGTAGAAGTCGTTCTTTATATGAAGTCTCCGCCAGATCGCGAGACATTGGAGCATATAACTTCGGTTTTAGAAGATCCGGTAGAGGATCTAGTTCGGAAAGATTCTAAGTTCAAAGAACTTGGTCTCAATCCTGACGATTATGTCGACAATCCCGAAGCAGTCGTAGAACTTCTCCTGCAACGGAAGGCGTTGATGCAACGACCCGTTTTGGTTAAGTCCGATGCGGCGATCATCGGTCGACCAAAAACTCGTATAGCCGACTTCCTTCACTAATTACCTCGCTAGATAGATAGAAATCGACCGATCACACTCAAGGTGAGCGATAGCGATTAAGCTGATGAGCGCTGCCAACGCCCAGTGGGAGAGTTCAATCAGTGGATAGCCCAGCTGATTGGCGCCGAAGGAGCAACCGCCCCGGGAAACTCTCAGGCCTCCGGACCGCAGGGAAGAAGCAACGCTGGAGAGAGAGTCAGCCCAGGCTGGCTCCACCGAAGGGGAAAACTGCCACAAGCGGCCAATCTCTCAGGTTCCACGACAGCGCGGGGCGTCGAATTTGACGCGGACTGCCGAGACATGAGCGAACCTTCTAAGCCTGAAACAACCAAACTTTCTCCTCTAGATCAGCTTCACCGCGCCCACGACGCAAAGTTCGCTTCTTTCGCTGGTTTCGAATTACCCATGAGTTTCGATGGCATCATCAGCGAACACCTAGCTACTCGCTCCCAAGCCGGGCTGTTTGATGTAAGCCACATGGGCATAGTGGATTTAGTCCCCAAATCAGGCTTGCCGCTATCAACAGTTATCGACTGTCTCGAGACCATTACACCTAGTTCGATTCATGATTTAGAGAGTGGAGGACTTCGTTACGCCCTCCTCACTAACGCCCAGGGCGGAATCATCGATGACCTGATTATTGGTCGCGAAAACAACCAACTTCGACTTGTGCTCAATGCCTCCCGAATCGCGGTTGACCTTGAAGCCCTTGAAGTTGCAGTCGCCGGGCATGCCGAGGTCACCCACCGGGAGGACCTTGCTCAATTAGCCCTCCAAGGCCCTCTGGCAGTAAAGGTACTGTCGCAATTCGCGCCCACAGTCGCTGATCTTTCTTTTATGGAATTCGCGCAATTTGCAATCGACGAAATTGATTGCGTAGTGAGTCGCAGCGGTTATACCGGAGAAGACGGATTCGAATTAGTTGCTGCGTCCACAGATATTGTGGATTTGGCTGAGAAGCTACTCGACAACCACGCGGTTACTTCGTGTGGCTTGGGGGCTAGGGATAGTTTGCGGATTGAGGCAGGGTTGTGTCTTTATGGCCATGAACTCAACGAGACCATAACCCCCATAGAGGCCCGCCTTGGGTGGACGATCCCCAAGCGACGCAGAGAACATCCAACATTCGCCGGTGCCCAGGTCATAATGCATCAACTATCTAATGGCCCGCGACAAACTCGAGTAGGCATTGCCTCCCTTACAAGACGACCAATCCGAGATGGCGCTGTACTCAGAGATGAAAGCGGCCTTGACGTTGGAGTTGTTACGAGCGGAGGATTCGGACCGAGTTGCGATGCCCCCGTCGCTATGGGATACGTCGAACGATCTTCTTCAGATCCGGAGACCCCTCTCGTAGCAGAAGTTCGCGGCAAAGAGGTCCCCTGCCGTATCCACTCACTGCCTTTTGTTCAGCACAAGTACAAAAGAAATCGAGGACAGATAAATGCAAGAACTTGATCTTCAAGCTGATTTTGAGGCTCGCCACCTAGGGCCAAACCACGACGAAATCACTGAGATGCTGTCCATGATTGGGTACAGCAACGTAGAAGAACTCTGTGACGCTGCCCTTCCTTCAACGATACGCAAAGGTGAACCCCTGAACCTTCCGGAGCCTCTAAGCGAAGTAGATGCTCTCGCAAAGATTCAGCGCTTAGCAAACTCAAACCGGCCCTTGAAATCATTGATTGGGCTCGGCTACCACGGGACCGTCACGCCCGCTGTCGTTCGCAGACGAGTACTCGAAAACCCAGCCTGGTACACCGCATACACTCCGTATCAACCTGAGATTAGCCAAGGGCGACTCGAAGCTTTACTCAACTATCAAACAATGGTTTGCGATTTAACGGGCATGGACTTAGCGAACAGCTCCTTACTCGATGAAGCCACCGCAGCAGCTGAAGCAATGACCATGGCTCGACGGTTAACAAAAACCTCCGGCACAAAATTCTTCATTGATACCGATTGCTACCCGCAAACGATTGACGTTGTGCAGACAAGGGCAAAAGCCCTAGGAATCGAAACAGTAGTTGGCGATGCTTGGCGAGACCTTGACACAAGCGACTGCTATGGGGCACTCGTTCAATATCCAGGGTGTTCAGGCGAAATCCGTGATATCCGAACTATCGCAAGCGCGTTGCATCAAGCTGACGGGATTCTCTGCGTAGCTTCAGACCTGCTAGCACTTTGTCTTCTGACCCCGCCAGGCGAACTGGGAGCGGACCTAGTCGTCGGAACTTCACAACGCTTTGGTGTTCCACTGGGTTTTGGGGGGCCGCACGCCGGCTACCTAGCAGCACGTGAAGACCACAAACGAGCACTTCCCGGTCGTCTAGTCGGCTTGTCTGTCGACAGCAAAGGTCGTCCCGCCAATCGCCTTGCTCTGCAAACCAGAGAGCAACATATTCGGCGAGAAAAAGCTACGAGCAATATATGCACCGCTCAAGTTCTCCTCGCCGTAATCGCGTCAATGTACGCAGTGTGGCACGGGCCTCATGGCCTGAAAAAGATCGCCGAGCGGGTACATCTTCTCGCCGCCAACTTCGCTAAAAGACTTGACGCAGCCGGCATCGTCATCGCTAACACGACGTTTTTTGACACTGTAACTATTCAAGTACCCGACGCAGCGGCGGCGGTAACGCAGCGGGCCTTGGAGAGCGGGATCAACATACGACTCATCGACTCAGATACAGTTTCCGTGACATTCGATGAAACGTGTGATTCGCAGCTTCTAGAAAGCCTCGTCCGAGCATTTGCGGACGACGCCAGGAATCCAGAAGACAGTATCTCTAATGCAGGCATACCTTCAGATCTAACCCGCACTTCGGCATATCTCGAACATCCTGTGTTCAACTCCTACCGGTCTGAAACTGAAATGCTCAGATACATCCGCCGACTGTCAGATAAAGACATCGCTCTCGATCGCAGCATGATTCCACTCGGTAGTTGCACCATGAAACTCAACGCGTCAAGCGAAATGGAGCCAATAACTTGGCCCGGCTTCGCCAATATTCACCCTTTCGCTCCCCTCGACCAAGCTCAGGGCTATATGGAGTTAATCGAACAGCTGAGCCAGTGGTTGGTTGCCTGCACGGGATACGACCACATTTCATTGCAACCTAATGCTGGGTCACAAGGCGAATTTGCAGGTCTTTTAGCTATCAAGCGCTACCACGAAGCCAATGGAGAACACCAACGAAACATATGTCTCATCCCATCATCAGCGCATGGAACTAACGCAGCGTCCGCGATTATGGCCGGGCTGAAGGTAGTGGTGATCGAATGTGATACCGCAGGTGACATCGCTATCAACGACCTTCAAACCAAAGCCGCCCAATATAAAGAAACTCTTGCCGGGATCATGGTTACCTACCCGTCAACGCACGGAGTGTTCGAAGAAGGCATCGTACAAATATGCGACATCGTTCACGAAGCGGGGGGTCAGGTCTATGTGGACGGGGCGAACCTAAATGCTCTTGTAGGACTTGCAGCTCCTGGCAATTTCGGAGCTGACGTTAGCCACCTCAACCTCCACAAGACTTTCTGTATCCCTCATGGGGGTGGTGGTCCCGGCGTTGGTCCAGTAGCTGTCAGAAAACACCTTGCACCGTTCCTCCCGAATCACCCTCTGGTAGCTGAAGCGGGACCAGAAACAGGCAGCGGCGCGATAGCTGCAGCACCATGGGGTTCAGCGGGCATTCTTCCTATTCCTTGGATGTACATAGCCATGATGGGACCCCAAGGACTAAAGCAAGCCACATCTGTTGCAATCTTGAACGCAAACTACATAGCTTCGCGACTGGACGAAAGCTATCCGGTTCTCTATCGAGGGCGGAACGGTCTAGTAGCACACGAGTGCATTCTGGATCTCAGACAACTGTCAGATTTTGTCACTGTCGAGGACGTGGCCAAACGGCTAATCGATTACGGATTTCATGCTCCGACCATGTCCTTTCCGGTTCCAGGCACATTGATGGTTGAGCCAACCGAAAGTGAATCCAAACAAGAAATCGACCGGTTTTGCGATGCCATGATCCAAATCCGACAAGAAATTACGCGAATCGAATCGGGAGAATGGCCAAAAGATGACAACCCACTCATCAACGCTCCGCACCCTGCCGAAGACCTGATCCGAGGTGATTGGCTGCATCCTTACTCACGAGAAGAGGCCGCTTTCCCTCTTCCTCTCAACCCTGAGGATAAGTATTGGCCACCCGTAAGCAGGATTGACGGGGTTCACGGAGACAGAAATCTTGTCTGCAGTTGTCCAGACCCGCGCTTCTTCGAAGATCTTCAAGGCTGACTACACAAAGGCCACTGAAGCACGGCTAGCGTTCGCACATGGCACTAACGAGTTCAAACATCCTTGAGATGCCAATGTCCCCCGAGTCGGGTGCTATGCCTTGGTATCCGCACATCATTGAGTGGGTAGAGGCCGAATTAGCGGGCCTCTCAGATGAACAATTGGATTTCCATGACCCTGCCCCGGATAAGGAGTGGATGTGGTGGTCCTGCAGAACCCAAGTCTCCCACATAGCATGGGACGCTCTGGTATTCACCAAAAGACGGGCGGGCCACCTGCTCTGGCCTAATGGTGACATCCCTCAACCGATTAATTGGGACGAGCATCAAATGGGACCGAACAGCAAATGGGACCGAGTGCTAGATACTGAACTCTTCTGGCAGGTAGCCGACATATTGGGCCATCTGAAAATAGGTATTAGCTGGCTGACAAAACTGGTGGAGCAAGAATCGATAGAGGTCTTCAGGTCAGAGACGCAGACGGTGAGGGGCACAGAGTTTTGGAAGTATGTAATTACAACGCTTCCCAGGGGAGCCCAAACCGATGACCCGCAGGGCACCAGCATCACTTATGACCTAGAGGGCTCTCTTTGGATGGTTTTTTACGAGATGTTGAGTCATGTTCGTACTATCCAACGACTTAAAGTTCAGCAAGGACTGGAGCTCGCTGTTGACTTACCAAGAGTCGGCTATCTGAGGTTGCCTCATTATTGGGGAGATACTGATGTGAACGGTCCGGGGATGGCAAGAATATGAAACCGAAAATT
>Ga0066845_10000011_pt1 | contig 59762 bp, 78 predicted proteins | sample ETNtaG_31_FD_65488 | JGI IMG/M metagenome (GOLD analysis project Ga0066845, IMG submission 65488) | Marine microbial and viral communities from oxygen minimum zone, Eastern Pacific Ocean - ETNP201310SV78 | ecosystem: Environmental > Aquatic > Marine > Oceanic | place: Pacific Ocean: Eastern...
ATCGCCGGAATGATTGCCATTGCAACAACGGCCCTTCCTGCTTCTTTGCCAACCAACCTAACCGTCAAGTCAGTCGCTACTACAACAATCGGAAATGTGAATGCCGCCGCCGCCAATGGGAACGATCCAAAAAATGGAAGTTCTGCTCCGGGGAATAAATCAAATCTGATTGTGACTAGATAATTCGATAAGGCAATAACTGCCGTGTGTAAAATTACTAGATTTCTTACAAGTGTTTTATCTACACCTGCCATTAATGTTTTGAACATTAAGTCCTCCTTAAGGTTTAATTAATGTATGCTAATTGTACTATGATTACCGCGATTGTGTCAACACAACCTTTAGTTTATTTGTCCCACTCTTCCCATGGAAATACTATCCAACTGGGCACTTCGTCTTTGTTGATCTCGTATCCATGGTAATCTACTTTTACTTCTGAAGGTTTGTTATGTATAAGTGCGGCAAATTTTATTCGTTCTTCATGTTTGCCAAAATTTTCTTCTATATACTTGAATGTTGCACCAGAATCGTTTATGTCATCTATGATTAGTATTTTCTTTTGAAATGCAAATGCTTTTTCTAGCACACTTAGGTTTGGTTTTGCTTTATGGTCTCTTAATCTTATATCTAGCACTTCGTGGGCAGTGTTTAGTCTGTGTGAAAGATATACTCCCGGTATGCAACCTCCCCTATTAATTCCTAGTATAATGCTTGGCATCCAGTTGGAGTGCACCATTTTATCTTCTATTTGAATTAATGCATTACGCATCTGTCCTGTTGTAAAATAATTCTTCTTAACTTCCATAATAATAATTTAAAATACCTAAAGAATAAATTGCTAATGATACTGCGTTTAAAACTATTAATGATCTGTCGTGCCACAGCATACCAACTATTAACCAACCTATAAATCCTAAATTTGCAATCCATAAATTCACAGGAAACATATTTGCAGAAGTGAAAAGCATTGCCACAATCAATGTGATACTACTTGCCCATTTGATATACCATGATAGGTCACCTCGAGGTGTAACTTTTTTGTAAACTCTTGATGAATTAAGGGCCTTGATCTTGTCGTCAAGTTTTTCTGTTATAGGTTCGATTGGTTTATTTGTCGTATTTTTCATATATCCTGTTTATAACATTATTTGTAGTCACGAAACTTGCACACTTGGGCATATCTTTCAATCTTCTTGCACCTATGTATGTGCAGGCACTTCTTACTCCGCCCAGTATATCTTCTACTGTGTGTTGCACAGGACCTCTGTACGGCAGACTTATTAATCTGCCTTCATTGCCTCTGTATCCATCTTTACGTTTGCCATGTTTTTCTCTTGCACGATCCGAGCTCATTCCGTAAAATTCTACTTTGCCGTCGACTATTTCCTGCTCTGACTCGTCATGGCCTGCCAACATGCCACCTATCATTACCATGTGGGCACCGCCACCAAATGCTTTGGCTATATCTCCCGGGTACACACAACCTCCATCCGCCATTATGTGTCCATCTACACCGTTGGCCGCGTCAGCACAATCTAATATCGCACTGAATTGTGGTACGCCAACACCTGTCATTGTTCTTGTTGTACATACTGATCCAGGACCAATACCAATTTTGACAACATCAGCACCGTTGATAATAAGTTCTTCTGTCATTTCAGGGGTTACAACATTTCCTGCAACAATAATTTTTGTAGGATATTCATCACGTACCTTTTTAATAAAATCCACCATGTTCTGGTGATAGGCGTTTGCAACATCAACAGTGATCATTTTTATGTCAGGAAAACTTTTCAATACATCTTGCATTGTCTTCCAATCCTGTGCTTCCTTATCCCACATAATATTTGTGCCTGTGCAAACCGATACACTTTGTAACCTTACACCACTGCCAACTGCTTTCCGCCATTCTTCTATGCCGGTAGTTTTTGTGATCACAGTCATCATTTTGTACTCTTGCAATACTTTTGCCATTGAGAAGGTTCCAACACCATCCATGTTGCTCGCAAAGATAGGCAAGAAGTTCATCTGTTTGCCAGAGTTCCTAAATGTAAAGTTACGAGTCATGTCTACATCTTTACGTGATGACAATGTAGAACGTTTTGGTTGTAGTAGCACGTCCTCAAAATTCAATTTTGCGTCGTAATTAATCCTCATCTTCTTGTTCCTTTGTTTTGCATACTTCTAAAATACTTTGATAGTGTTCCCATGCCTGTTTCAGTGCAGGATATTTTTCTCGCATATCCTCTTCTGGGTTTCCTAAATCTAAATCTCCAAAACTGTAAGTGAAACTGGTGTCTAGGTCTCCACCGTATGTTATTCCTTCGCTGAATCCCATCTCCAATTGTTGGTCTTTTTTAGATTTGCTAGTCATGTCCCTTCATACTCATACAGATTTTGTAGAATTCATCTCTTGTAGCAGGATCTTCCTTGAATGCACCCAACATAATTGCAGTTGTCATGTCTGATTCGTGTTCTCTTACACCTCTGTGCGTCATGCAGTGATGTTCTGCTTTGACCACTACTGCAAGGTTGTCAGTCTTTGCATACTTTTTCAATTCATCTGCAATCTGTGTTGTCATCTCTTCTTGTATCTGCGGTCTCTCCACGATGTGATGTACGATCCTGTTGAATTTACTCAATCCAATAACTTCACCATTGGGAATTATACCTACCCAGGCATTACCCACAATGTTCTGGAAGTGGTGGGCACACGTTGATCTAATTGATATTGGACCACTGGTGTACATACTCTTGTAACCCATGTTGGGAAAACTTGTAACCCTTGGTGCTGGTTTGAACCTACCACCAAATGTTTCTCTTATGTACATCTTGGCCACACGTTTGGCAGTTTCCTGTGTGTTGTGATCGTTTTCTGTGTCAATCACAAGGCTGTCTAACACGCCTTGAAGTTTTTCTTGTACCTCTGCCTGCAATAGGTCCATCTCACCGTCCTCTATGAATTCTGAGATGTTGTCATTGGAGTGGAATCTCTTGCCTGCCTTCTGCAATCTGTCTTTTATCTTCTTACTGATAGGTCCTTCCGGAACCCAACTGTCTTTTAAGGAGTCGTCCATTATTCTACGTCCAATCTAACGATATGTTTTCTCAATGCTCTAACCAATTCTTCAATTTTGTCTATCACGGCAATCATGTCTCTGTCTGTGATATATTTAGATCTTTCTTTCAACTTGTCATATTCTTTGATTGATATTTGCACCATAGGACCATAGTTGTCTTTGTGTCCCACACTCTCATTTTCCATAGAGGCGTCTAGTGCTCTTTGCTTTTCTTCTGAGTCTGTCATTGTATCTCCTTCTTGTGAGTCTTGTTATACCATTTTACAGCAGTTGCCACCACGTTGTCAATAGAACTCTGTGCTGGTTCCCAACCTAAAATGCTTTTTACCTTTGATATGTCAGCGACCAGGTATGCTGGATCTCCCGGTCTGTTGTCATGTATCTCGATGTTCATAGCGCCTGCATGTTTCTGCACAGCATCAAGCAATTCTTTGTTAGACGCAGGTGCTCCTGATCCTAAATTGAATACTTCTGACACTGAATTGTCATTGGCATAGTTCAACGCCTTAACGTGTGCATCTGCAAGATCCATTACATGGACATAATCTCTTACACATGAACCATCTGGAGTGTCATACTTGTCACCAAACATCTTGAACGTTTTACCTTGTTTGGCGGCCGCCACTGCAAGTGGTATTATATGTGTTTCACGATCTCTTAATTCTCCTACTTCTGCATCTGGATCGGCACCAGCCGCATTGAAATATCTTAAGCCAACACTTGATAGTCCATATGCTCTCAAATAATCTTTGCATATCATTTCCATCATCAGTTTACTGGCTCCATAAGAACTAATTGGTTTTGCCCAGTCAGATTCTTTACACATTTTCAATCCTGGATCACCATAAGTGGCCGCACTAGAACTATAAACAAATGTTTTCACACCACACTCTATCAACTTGTCTAGAAGTACAACAGTTGCAATAACATTGTTCTTATAATATTCCGATGGATTTACCACTGATTCGGACACAGAGGCACTGCCGGCAAAATGTATACAACTTGTTACATTGTATCTTTTTATTATCTCGTCAAGCCTGTCGATTTCCTGTGGTAGATTTATATCATATGATGGACCAAATGAAACAGGTTTGTGTTTTAATCTTAGATCTCTGTCTATGGTTATTGGTGTGAATCCGTTCTTGACCAAAAACTTACAGGTATGTGAACCCACATATCCGGCTCCGCCCGTGACTAGCACTGCCTTGCTCAGACCTTTAATACTTGGGCTCTGATACTGGTGTTCTATAGTGTTGTCCATCTCTTCTCCATTGTTCACCCTTGCCTGTCATGATGTCTAACATTCTGTCGATTGTGCCGTTTGTCCAATCTGATATTTGACCCATACTAGGGGATGGTTTGCTTAATAGTAATTCTAACTTGTTCATTGCATCTTCCTGTGACCATGGCACATACAATCTTGTGTGGTCATTTGCAAATACTTCTGGGAAAGATCTGTATGCCGGAAAAAGAACATTACAGCCTAAAGCATCTGCTTCAGACACAGTGTTAGATGTCCAGTCCTGTAAAGCACAATTGAATAGTACTCTCGAATCAGCAAGTATATTGTAGTAATCATTTTTTTTCAAATTTTCATGAATTGTAAGTAATCCTTCTTTTTCTAGATATTTGGCTTCTTTCACGTAATAGTCATTGTTTGATCTCAAAGGACCACCCTGACATATTGCAAATTCTGTCTCTGGATGTTTCTTTTTATATGCTTGAATTAGATCCATAAAGAATTGTGGTTGCTTCTCTTGATCCCATCTTGCACCAAAAACCACTCTCTGTTTTCTTTCTATGAATGGCTTCTGTTCTACTCTACCTTGAACCTCTTCTTTTCCAAAACTCAATCCTGATATGTTGTATATGGGTGCCTTCCAGTTTGCTATTCTCATGTTTGCCACCATTTCTTCATTGCTGGCCAATATTACAACATTTGGAATCTCGTTGCACATCTGCTCGTATAAACTCATCCATTTGCTCATACCCCATACGTGTACGAAATCATCAGGATCAATTGCCTGTGCCAGACAACGCAAGTATATTGTTGGTCTGTACTTCTCAGGTGTCTGTTGTAAAATATAAGGAAGTGATTCCATTCCTGGTTGGAACATATCCTCAAAGAAAATTGCGTCCTTACTTGTGATCTCTCCTGCCTTCAGCATCTTGACCAAGTTCATCATCTGGCTCATGCTGAAATAACTTCTGCCATGTGCATCTAGCACCTGTCCTGTTACTATTGCTTCTGAATCATCTATTGTTTCGCCTGGAACAATTTCATACTTCACGCCACGTTTGTCATATGCTCTTTTTGTCCAGTCAGTCAATTGAAAAGTGTATCTTGCTTGATAAGATTCTAATCCCATGTAAAATATCTTCATACGTTTATTATAACTCCTTTAATCCCATTTGTCACTGAAATCTTTATACAAACTATATTCTGCTGTAAGTTCATCTCCGGCCTTGATTGTTTTGGTAGTCATTAGGTAATGTACTGGTAATTGATGCCAAAAACCTTTTACATTCCTACAATTCGGATTATCTGAATGATTGTAAAATGCTCCTAAGGCAGTTCTAATTGCTCCATGTGGAAAATTTTTATTCCGAATATGCACTATTCCTAACACAACGTCAGCGTCGAAATCCTTTGTTGCAAATAGTCCGAGACCCTGCACATCAGATTCCCTCACAGTCAATCCGTCTGGTAATGGTTTATACATTTCCCCTTTTTGCTTTAAGGTCTTTCAAGAATTCCAACATGGTTTTTGCATCTGATACTTCAAATGGATCATTGTCTTCACTTGAATTGTTTTGTCCTTCTTCAACAAACTGTTTTACAATAGTTCCGTTTTCGACATACATAGAATATCTCCATGATCTCATTCCGAAACCCTGTGCCGGTTTGCTTACAAGAAATCCTGCACCTTGTGTAAAAACACCTTCACCATCTCCTATTGGCTTGACCTTCTTGATATCTTGATTTTTAAACCAAGCATTCATTACAAAAGCATCGTTTACTGAAAGACAGTAAATTTCGTCGACACCCTGTGCTTTGATTTCATCATACAGTTCTTCATAACCTGGCAACTGCTGTGAACTACAAGTGGGCGTAAATGCTCCTGGAAGTGCAAAAACGACAATTTTCTTGTTATCAAAAATTTCAACTGTGTCTACGTCTTTCCATTCACCACCTATAAATCCGCAACCACCTACTGCTGTGTCGTCGCCTGTTCTAGTTTTAAAATTTGTGTATGGTACTTTCATTTATGTTCTCTCCTTTATAAGTTTTACTGTTCCTGTGTTTGTATGTTTTATTTTGTGATTATTTTGAATGGCAAGTTGCAAGAACGATTCGTATTTGTCTTCCTTAACCATAAGTGTAATACAATCTTCAAGATCGTCCCCTACTTCTTCGTATCCTGCGTATGCCCAGATAAAGTCCTTGCCATACTTCATGCCAAGATTACCTGCCGTTGTGCAGATGTTTGCCACCGCATCAACTGTATCATATCCAGCATTCAAGCCACCACCCTCTACGGGTAAATGTCCCATTCTAGTTGTTGCTCGTTTTTGTTGTATATGAATCTCTTTCATTATATTCCGCCCATTACTGGCACTTCGTAAACCGCATGGCTTCCATTTTCACCATCTTCGCTTACGTCTATTTCAATTTTTCTTCCTGGATATCTTTTTGCTATCGCTGTGTATAAATCATCTGATATCATTTCACAAGATTTAAAATCAAGTTTCATTGTGCCATCTGCATACATATTTTCCATCCATCTTTTGAATTGTATGAACTCTATGTCCCTGTCGTCATGAAACACTTCTATGGCCACTTTGAAGTGGAATATGTGTCTGTGTGGATATCCTAGAAATGATACATCATACATATCACCAGTTTTTAATTTTGGATCGTCCAACGCCGCTGGATATTTGTGGATACCTTCTTTCCTGAATGTAACCCATATCATTTTTGATCCTTTTGCCGCTTGTTCCTTTAGTGCTTGTTCTCTTTTAGTCTCAACATCTGGAACATTATACATGTCATCTATTACGTTGCCCATTGTTTCTCCTCTATTGGTTCGTCTTGTTTGTATTCTTTCCAAGATGTGAATCCTGCTGACTGCTTGAAATGATTCATGCTCATCGTCCAAACTCCTGGATTAGTTTTGTTGAAATCGACATCATCAACCTTTATGCAAAGTTGATCATCTTCTTCACTATTTGGAAATATTACTGAACAGAATGGAATGAATTTTTCATTGTTCCATAACATATTAAATTTTTCTTTTACTTCTTTGTGTATGCTGTAATCATAATCAACAGTTACAAAATAACCGTCCTCGATAAATTTTTTCATTTGTGCCAGTTGCATTCCGTGGTTATGCATGTATGTTCTGTTTGCACCATAGTAAATGGCTTCTGCATTTACCTTTTCCGCAATTTCTTTAATTTTATGAAATGTTAAATCGTTTCTTGCTAGGAATAGTGTCTGTTTGCCATATGCTGGAGTGTGTTCTACTTCCAATCCTGAAAATATACCTATACTATCACTCTTGCCTGTTTTGTAATCTCTGTCCATGTTTCTATTATACTACAAATTACTTGTTTGTCAAACCAAGTTTTGCTTTTGCTGAAGCGATTGCGTCCTTCGTTGCCAATTTGGTTTTCTTCAAACGCATCAGTATTTGTTTGCTTTCATCACTTCTATCTTTTTTCCTATCTTTGGTAAGTTCCTCTACCTTCTTATTTAGATAGGTGTGATGGTCAATCAACTTTTTTAGCCTTTTGTTTTTCTTAAAGTTACCAGTTGCCATGCTTCCTCCTATTCGAATAATGAACTGAAATTGTTTGTGCCTTTACCACCGCCTGTTGCTCTTGCCCATCTGTTGCCTCTAATGTCTGCCAAATAACTTGATGCATTGCTTATGACTTCCATGGGGGTCTCACTTGTGAATACTTCTTCGACTAGGGTGTTGAAATACAATATATTCCTAGGAACGTATATACTTGGCTCGTCAGTTTTGTCTGACGCTTTTGTTTTCCGCCAATGTTTTACTTCTGGTCTGTATTTGATTGATTCGATATCATTTAAATCATTTGCTATCTGTATCGCTCTGATTTGATTGTATACGTTGTGGGCCATCATTAACACATAACTGAAACTGTCCCAACTGGTTGCACCAATTTTACCATTCTTGTTTAGATCCTTCTCACCATACCAACACACGTCCTTCATCTTCAATCTACGTCCGACACCGCTATCGAATGGAAATTGTATTTCGGAACCTTTCAATTTCTTGTCATCCGGCGCCTTGTCCATAACGAATGAGAATCTGTCATTGGCAAATGAGTTGTGTGTGTAAACAAGTCCGTTCGCTGTTGATAAAAATGCTGATGCACTATCAAAACTTATTGTGAAATTTGGATTGATATGTTTTCTAACCTGTCGCTGTACCTGTGTAAGATAACACCCCCAATCCATCTGTGATGTACCCAGTACGTGCATCCAATCTTTGCCGTCAAGTTTCTTTTCATCTCTCATTATGATTAGGCGTTTGAGCATTACTTCCATATCACACATATTGATACCACCCATTGCCCATCCTTCGAATTCGAAATCTTTTACAGCATCATACCATATCTGTGCAGTGTTCCAATCGTCGCCTTGTAGCACGTTCAATAGTTTAGTTTGTCCTAATCTATTCTTTTGAAAAAATTTGTTGTTGTATATTGTTCCATCTAGTGTGTCTTGAAAACTTTTCAACCCTGTTTTAGGACTGTTCAAATCATCTGCCGCCCATGTTGGTACGTCTAGTGTCATTGCCCAATCGCTTGTCAGTTCTAGCCAGTTCAGTATATCAGATCTCACTTTGTTTGCTTTGTTACCTTCAAAGTCTTTCCAATCAAATTTGATTACACCTTTGCCGATTTGATATCCACCTGAGTCGCCTACTATTGTACTGAACTTTCTATCTCTGTTTACAAACATATGATCTCTGTCTGCAACCTTATCCATATCAAGACAGGCATGTCCTGCCGAATACAATGCGGTAGGATAAGTGAACATTCCTTTGTCTGGATTTATAAAGTTCAATGACTCTACCCCGTGTTCGAATGTTTTAGGAATTCTTTCTTCGGCTATGTGTTTGCCCTCTGATACTCTTTGTTTTGATATGAAAGTATTGTAAAAGTTCGAAATAGCAGGCAGGAATACAGCAAAGTCTCTACTTAACTCTCCTAAGTGTTCCTGCTTACTACTCTGTTCAGTCATTACTGCGCCTGTGCTGGTATAATATATTGATACTTGCCTAGTCCTGAATCAACAGAAACCATCATAGCACCCTCGTTTGAGAAGTGCAACATGACTTTCGCTGAATCAGATAGTTTCAAGATCTGCAATACTTGTCCTACCGGCCAACTCCAACCTTTGTTAAGAGTGCCCTTAACGTCAGTTGCAAACGTAAACTCACCACCATGTGATGCTTGATCTCCGAATGTGAATATCAGGTTTCCATCTTCGGTTCTTACAACGAATGAATTGTGTTCTGTGTTTGCTGTTGCCTGGAAGTTGAATCTTTGTACACTTGCCACTGTTGGTTCTATTTCAACGTCCCACTTAACTCCCTTAAACTTCACAGTCTTAAGTTTCTCGTTGATTATCTCAGCATTCATAAATCTGTAGTCGTTCTTAAAGTCACCTTTTTCATTCTCAAAGTGTATACCTGTTGGAACTGTGGCTCCATTTCTTTCGCCGGACAATACAGTTATCTTTGCTTTATCTTTGTACTCAGGACACTTTAAATGGATATCTAATTTACCCATCTGAGGCATACCAAACGTACCAGACATTTCCGCTTGTGGTTTGTGAAAAGACCCTTGCAAGATTACTGATCTGTCTTCTGCCATACTGTCGATATTGGTTTCTTTGTCATCACCAGTAATTTTAACAAGATCTAAAAATCCCAGTCCATGCGTGTGCTTAACGATGTCTTTTAAGATGTCTATCATAATGTCTTATTGTATAGTATATTTAGATCTTAGTCTAGTGTTATTTCAGAAACTTTGTATACAACCGGATTTTGTTTACCAGGCTTACGGAAAATGGCAAAATTGGCACCTGGCCTGAATTGACTCATTTCTACAACATCATAACCAGCAGATTTAATCATCTTGGTCATTGCATTTTTGTTGTTGAACGCCCAATAACCTCTTTTTGCATTATGTAAATCAACATCATAATGGCAGTCTGCGTATTGCAAAAATACATAACCACCCGGAATCAATATCCTTTTTATCAGTCTAAGATATTCCTCTATGTGCTTTTGTGTAAAGAACACAAATGTGTCCCAACTAAAGATAAAATTGCATGATGCAGTTGGTATTTTATGTCTATTATCTAGGCCCCAGTTGTTTTCATCGGTGTTGTACCATTTTATATATTTTTGGTGGCCTGGATTGAATCTTCTACGAACTGTCCTTTCAAACTCCGGTATTATGTCAAGGAAGAAATTTAATCGCCATGCTCTAAATTCTTTTGAAAATGTACCAAATCCCGGTCCAATTTCAAGACTGTTAAATTCAGCACCGTTTCTCGCAAATTGATATATTTTTGTTTGCACCATCCTGTATAGGAATTCATCGGTTACTGGTTTTGCTCTCTTCATTTCGACATCTTTCACAAACCATTCTGGCGTTTTATCATATCTGTTGATTGATTCCTGGTTATTGGCATCCACCGCGGTTGCTATATCACGCAGTATTTTTAGATTCGAATCTATTAACTTTTGTAAGTCTTCTTTTTTGACTTTTTCTAGTTTTTCAATTAGTAGTTTGATTTCTTCTATGCTCAGCATATGGTTATTTAGAAGTCAAATAGTTTGTTAAATGTATTTGTGGTTTCAGTTGATTGCACGTCCCACCCTAGCACTCCTATAAGATTATCAATTTTCTGATCTAGTATTGTTGATTCCATTGCATCGCTATCAAATGGCAATTCTTTGAACCATTCTGGTATACGCATTTCATCTACAGGATATGCAATACTAGTATAACCTAATGGATTGTTTTTCAATTTACAAACAATTACTTTTGCACCATCGGTGATAGGAAGAGAATACTTGTCTCCATACATTTCTCTGCATTTATTCCAATTCATACTTGCCCTCACATGTCCAGGCATATTCGCTCTGCCTTGTTTTTCTTCTGCTTCTGTGTACTTTGTCATATTGTTTGCTCTTTTTGGTGAACCTTTTTCCCAACCTGGTCTTGCTTTGAACTCTGCTCTGAATTCACTTATTTTTTCCAGTACTTCTGTTTCTGTTTTGCCTGTCAATACCATGTATAGTAAGTCACTTAAAAAATCCTGTACAAAAACAGGCGTATCACTACGTTTAAGATCTAGTCCCATGGCCTTCATTTTGCCTTCTTTGCCTTCCACATCTGTACGTTTGCCTTCCACGTCATAGTATAACACTGCATACCTTTTCTTTGTTATGAATAATCCTTTCGAAGCAACAAGTTCCCTGCCTGCTTTAATTACATCTCCTCTTGTTGTTGGACAATGGAATGCTTTGGTCATGAATGCCTTAAAAGATCCATTGACTTCTTCTGCAATTTTATCGTATAACCCAATTACAGATTCTTTTGTCCATGGTATCAATCCATCATTGATTTCTTTTTTCAATGTTTTATGTGCTGAAAAATACACTGAATCAGTATCACCATACACAACACTTTCACCTTTGTGATCATAGTTGCCTGCAACAATTTCGTTTACTTTGGCTCCCATGTGTTTTGTTATACATCTACCGGTCAAGGTGACTGATTGTCCTATCCTGATGTCAAAGAACCTACAGCCTGGATTAAGTATTGCGCCATACAAACTGTTCAAATTAATTTTTTTGACAAGTTGCCTTTTGTCCCAATACTCCCTTTCAATTTCATTATCGGCACAATCTCGCATTTTCTGTTGCATTTCCTGTCTTTCTGCATACCAACGTTTTAGTAATCCTGGAATAATTGCTTCATACTCGTATGTGAATATAGTACCATTCGCACTCAACATCCATTTGTTGTTGCCGTCGAATATAATATCATAAAGTTGTGCCGCACTCATCCTCACACTTGTTTTGTCTTCCCAGTCTACAATTATTTCTGTACCTTTTTCCTTATTCATTACTGCCTGATATTCCCAACTCCCGAACTGACTGTCCCATGCCGCCGCGAATGATTTCTTGGCATGTTTGGCTCTGTTTATTTCTGCTGATGTGATCACAGGTCTTATCTGTCCTACGATTGTTTCAGGACCCATGTTCAGTGCTCTAATGACAGATGGATACAGTGAGTTAATGTCGATGGAACCAATCCAGTCATGTATACCTTTTTGTGGAGTGGCAACGTATGCACCCGCGGCCGGTTGGTTCTCTTCTCCCTCTTTCTTGTATTTTCTACCAGGAACAATCATGCCACGTCTGTGTGTTTCGTTCACTATCGCCTGTTCAGTTACTGCAACCGCACCCATTGTAGTCTGAAGCAACACTGTGTTCTGGTGTGCAATCTCATTGGCAAGTTCTATAAACTTTAGTTTCTTCTCAAGTTTGGCCAATAGTGCAGTATCCTGCCTGTTGTATTCTATAAACAATCCAAAATCATTTTTATACAGGTTATCTAAAGAACCTTCATATATTGTTTTCTTTTCTCCAAGTTCATGTTCACCGATTGCATCTAGTCTGAAACTGTGTCTTTCCTCATATGTGTATTTCCTGTATAGTTCGAGCAAGTCCAAATGCACCCTACCCACAAGGTCAAAACTTAACTGTTCTCTGCCATACTTTTCAAACACTCTCCTCTTTGGTTTTTCGCCCCAGAAACAAAGTCGCCTTGTGTCATCACCACTCAACACTTTCTGTATCCTTCCAACAGTGTATGGAATATCATAACCCTCACTGTTCCATCCTGATAAAATATCTGCATCTTCTACTAGTTGCAAAAATGCATCAAGCATATCTTTTTCTTTTTCAAAAAGCATTGTGTTAGGAAAACGTTCTGTAAGCACCTTCGCATCTTGCATACTGATTGTTTTTGGCGGAACTGCTAGTGTGACCAGTTGATCCGTCCAACCCATGTAACAACTTATGGCAGTTATAGGCATGAACGGATCATCCGTTGTTGAATAACCTCGATCTGGATCGAAGTCAACCTCGATATCAAAAAACATAACATTCAGTTTTGGAGTTTCCTTACCTAGGTAGTTCTCCTCCAAGCATCTGAATACCGGATTGATATCATGTTCATAAAGTTGCTTGTTGGATCTTATCCTCTGCTCCTTGATGAATTCTTTGTTTGTTTGGCAAATTACCCTCTGCAACGGTTCGCCAGTCATTGACCTGTGTTTACCCCTAGCGTCAGGATAGTAGAACACATACCTAGCGTCATACTCTACGAACACACGTCCTTTTTTGGGATCACGTTCTACAACATAGATCCTGTCTTCGTCCTTTTTGTATAGTGCGTCTATATAACTCATTGTATGAATACCTTGTATAATCCTATTGTGTTCATAATTGTAAACCACCCTGTAAGGCAAGCGATCCAAACAAGTCTTCGTCTGTATCCTGCCCAACACATGGTGCTAGACCCTAGCCAGTACAAAGGAAACACTATACTCATTATAGGATGAGGTGATGTAAAAGTCAAGACTGCAGAACCCATTACTGTGACTATTACGGAAAACAGTTCTAGATAGAACGCAAAATTATCTGTCTTATAACTGTTTACCCAAAATTCTTTGAGTAATTTTATCACTAAAGTTTGCCGGCTGTGTTTAGTATGCTTTCCAGCGTGTCCATCTCGTCAGCGATGTTTTGATAGTTGCCTCTGTGTGCAACAGATATCGCCTTGTTGATAAGTGCTGGTTTCAATTCTAGTTCTTCTGCTATTGCTTTAACTGTGTCTTTCAATCCCGATCTAAGATCTTCTACCTCACCTAGTACCTGTGAGCCCTGTGAAATGATTTGGATTAATTTTTGTTTTTCAGCGTCATTAAAGTTTCTTACTGCCATTTGTTTCTCCTGTTGTTATTCAACAAGTATATAACAAATTTTGTATGAATGCAAATTATTTTTTCTTTTTGGTAGCGACGTTTATTGCTTTACCACGCCTATTTGGATTTGGATCTTTTCTTCTTTTTCTACGTGCCGCACTTGCCCTGCCTTTTTTACCTAGTGCGTATGCTTTAGACCTCGGTAAACATTTAGGCTTGCCTTCACCCTTGCTTTTGCCACCGCATGATCCTCGGATTTTTCCACCTGGACCCATTCGTACCCATTTGTCCTTGAACCACTTCTTAAGATTTTCATCTAATGATTCGTGTAGCACGAGTCCATGGCAGTTCACACAGAAGTCTACGTGTTCTCTCTTAACGCAGTTGGGCACACGTTTGCCGAACATGGTCTTCATGCCCTTCTTCTCGTAGCCTTTCCAACAACGTGTTCCTTCTAGAATTTCGTTTATCTTCATTACTTCTTACTCTTGTTGCCCCAATTGGCCGCGCCTTTTTTACGACACTGAACTAGAGCACCAGAGGCGTAAGCCGAAGGCCAAACTTTGTATCTTGATCTGACTTTGTGATAGCAGGCGTCTTTCTTCTCTGCTAGTTTTTCAAACTCTTCTAATGTGATTCCTGTGACTTCGTTAACTTTCATGTTACCACTTTCTACAAGACCAATATCTCGCTTTGGTCTTTGGTCCTGGGTTAGCACAGTTGTGACGTGCTCTAAAACTTTTTCTTGCTTTTGGATTGCTTTTTCTAATTCTCATAGTTTTTCTTTTTGCACTAGTACCGCCGTGTCCAAAGTTTACTTTCTTCACGTTTCCGGATTTTGGATCCTTCACGTACACTTTAAATTTCTTAACATCACCTCTCATTGGTTTATTAAGTGGCACTTTTCTGCCTCTGTATTCTGCGTCAAACAATTCTGTCTCGTCTTCTGGGAAACCTAATGGACCAAGCACTTCTTCGAAATCCTCGTCCTCTTCTATGTTGAATTCATCACCTTCTGGGAATGGCTCGTAAGATTCGTCTGTTGATAAATCATCTTCAACCTGTCCAAGTGCTGTAAGAGCCGATGTCTTCCTGTCGTCGTCTATTGGCAATTCTGCTATCCTGTCTTTCATAGCGGAAATGTCTAACATCAGTTTTGTGTAATCTATGTCGCTGTCTTTCGGTGCTTCGTTAGTTGTTGCGTTCACACCGTCAATCCTGCTTATTAAAGATTTCATGTCTTCCATTGTAATCGATTCTCCCATCTGCATTTGTGTTTTGTCTTTTGTGAATTGTGTGGTCTTAGTCAAGCCTCTGCTACCAGCACTTGCAGGTGACTGCACCTGTTTCTTAGCATCAACAACACCTTGGTCTCGTAGTTTCACAGTGTCGTCTATGTATTTGCCGTAGTTGTAAGGTATACCCGTCATATGATGTATTTATTTCCACAGCACCATCTTGAAACGTTCTTTGTCTATGCCAAAAAACTTTGTTTTCCATGCACTTTGCTCAAAAAATCCTAACGAATGCCACTCATCCTTGCGTTCTAGCATTGCTTTTGCCCTTTCATCCCAATCCTGATTGAGTAAAAATTCTTCCATTGATGCTTTCTTGTCTGCAATCTCGTTGTACTCAAAACCATCATACTCCCAATGCAGTAATTCAAAAACATTGCCTTCACGATCACAGTAGTCTATGCTGAAATCCAGTCCCCATTTTGGTTTCATTGCAACCAGTTTGTGGAAGTGTGGTCGATAGTCTGCCCAAGATTTAAGTTGTTGCAGGGCATCACCTGAGTATCCCTTTCTCTCAAACATCACGGCATGATTTACATGTGGTCCAGATTCCGGTGAATCGTCTGTGAACCAGGTCTTACGCAAAGTTATGTGTTCACCGTCCCTGTGTTTTGTGGTATTTTCACCATTGGCCACAGCATATAGTTGCTCTAGTTTGGTAAGGTCATAACCATTCTGGTCAAACAGTGCAACGGTGTCTTTAGGTGGACAGGCGAATACACTGCTAATACGTTCACTCCAATAAGGGTTCGAATTGAACTTGTTGTCGGTCAAGTGTAATTGCATACACTTATTTAATTTTTTAGATTATTTTTTTTCTGCGGGGTCTAGATCGTTTGTAAACTTATCTTCTGCAGGCAATTCAACGTCCTCGCCTTCGTCAAACTCAGGATCTAGCATTGGCACTTCGCCTGCTTTTTCGTCTTCGTCTTCTTCTTCTTTTTCTTCTTCTTTGTCGTCTGCTTTTTCTTCTCCCCTGTGAGGCTCAGATAAATTTCTTTTGTCTTGAGAGTCATCTGCTATCACTTCTTCCTCAGGTGCCTCTGCCTTTTCCGCGTCTGCTATTATTTCTGTAGTTTCTGGAGTTTTGACAAGAATGCTTTTTTGTTCTTCGTTGTAAACTGCTTCATTGTCTGAGAAAGTGTTGTATAGTTCAACAAGTTGAGATTCTTCTGCGTTTTTGATATATTCTGCGATATCTTTTTGCATAACTTCTCTAAATGATTTTGCGTCATAAGTTTGTTCTTCTTTTTGTTCTGCTTTCAATTCAGCAAGTTGTGATTCTAATTCAGCAATTTTATCTAGTCTTTTGCTTTCTTCAGTCACTGCTTTTTTAATGCTTGTTGCTAGTGAGTCATCTGCATCTGATTCTTTGATGGCTTTTGTTATGACTGATTCTGTTTTTGGTTCTTCTGTTATTGACTCAACTAATTTCTCTGCTTTTGCCGATACTTTTGGTTCTTCTGTGTATTCTTTGATTCCTGCTAGTTTGGCTATATCTGCCAATGAAATATCTTTATCATCTAAAACTTTAGGCTCTGATCTCGCGGCTTCCATCAATTCTGCTCGCTCTTGTTCTGGTGAACTATTGCTCATTTCCTTCAAACGAGCAACCAAGTCTGCAAAACTATTTTCTGTTGATTTATTACGTGCCATATGAAGTATTTATATTTGTTGTACTTTTATTTAATGCGTTGATCAAGCAGTATAGCAAGTTTTGACTCGTATGCCAATGCTTCGGTTTTTACAAATTTGCTATATTTTTCCTGCATACCTTTTACGAAACTGAGGTCTCTTCCAGATTCTAGTCTTACTTTGACTGCTGACAAGTCTTTTTTAATCATATCAGCAAGTTCTGTTTTGCCTTGATCCTGTGCTAATTCAAGTGCTGTCTCCATTGCCTGCACAGCCGGTATACTTCTGTCTATTGCGTCCTGTATCGAACCAACACCTGCCAATCCTGCCACCACAACACCGGCCATTGCTAGGTTACGTGCCCAGTCTTTGATACCTTCATCTAACACTGCTTCTTTTTTAGGCTTGCCGTGTTTGTTATGCTGTGCCCATGCTATGGCGTAAGGTGCTCCCTTGTCTTTGAATTTTTTCTTAAGTGCTTTAACCTGTTTCTCTCTGCCTGGAGGTGCTTCCTCATTATTTTTTCTTTGTTCTTTTGCTATCTCTTTTTCAACTTCGTTTACCCTCTTGGCAAGTATATTCATCATGCCTGGCTTTGTGTCCACATCATCTAACGAAGTTTCCCTTGCTAGAATCTCATCAATGTGTTTCTGCACTATACCAGCATGTCTTTGTAATATGTTTGAGTCTAATTCTTCCCTGTATGGATTAAGTTTCTGATATTCTTCGTAGTTGTGTACACCCTGTAGGTAATCTGCCGCCTTGTTCAATTTGCTCTGCACCCAACCCTCAAGGTCATCACCCTTGTCGATCATGTCCATCAACTCTATCGCATACTTGGCAGTGTGATACAATGTGCTTTTACTCATGTGTCCTTCGCCTGCGTCTTCCGTCATGCCACCATCATCGTATAGGCCGGCCTTCTCGCCCTGCATATAGCCATGCACTTTTTTTACATAGTCACCCGCAAGGTCAATTTTCTTTGCCACCCATGCCTCCATCTCCGCGGAGTCATCGATCATGTTGTGTATTTTTATTGCGTGTTTGCCAATCTTTAACAATTGGTTAAGAGCCATCGAAGCCTCATATGTGTCTGCTTCGACTGGCTGGTTGTGTAGTTCATTAATTTTCATCTTAATTAAATCCTACGTGTGTTACTTCTGGGTGTTGTTTCTTAATTCTTTTTGCTTCCATGTCGTACATTTCTACTTCATCGTAGTATGGATTATCTTTGTCACTGACATTCATTCTGAGGTATTTGTCTGTTGCGGCTAAAAATTTTTCAATCGGAGTTGAACCTGTGTTCTCGAAGTCTGGGTCCAATCCTATCCTTGACAACAACATCCTTGCGTTTGCGTTTGATCTGTGTGGTGTTTTGAACTCCATGTCATCTGGATATGTCATTGTCTTACCTTCAGGATCTTTTGGATCCTTGTAGTAGCCATAGAAGTCTGCACCCTCTTCCATTGACTCGTCCTTGATCAAATCATGTTGGTGTTTCTGTAGATCGGCCATGTTGTCAAATGTGCCTGTCAGTTTGCCGTGTCTGTAAGAGTAGAACTTGCCGTCCTTGTTCCTTGCGGCCAGTCCGTACTTGTTCATGCTTCTGGCTGTGTTGTCCTCAGCATCTGTTAAGTTTTTCATTGGCTTCATTACTGACAGATAGCCTTCTTGGTCACCATACATTTTTTTGAAAGTTTCTGGATCGTGATCTGCTATTGTTTTCATTATCCACTCTCTCGGAGCAGTGTCTGAATCATCGAGAAGTTGTGCTAACGATTTCAGCATCTGTTTGTCTAGCATTTCAGCGGCATCCTTCATCACTTCATAATCCATTGATTGTTTGCCTAACTCGTCAGCATATCTGTTGATTTGCCTCACTGCAAGTGTGGATCCTTCTGCTTTTTCAAATTCGTGGAATCTCATAGTATCCGTATTTATTAAGCACAGGCTTCACAGCGACAGTGCTTACATACCTCTATTTCATACTCTGCACCACCGTCTACAGGGTATTCATTTTGTTTGCGTTTACAAATATCTCCGCAATGGCTGTCGCAACCACAATTTAAGCACTTTACAATCCATTCCTTTAATAATTCAAGTGGTTTCATTATCTTTTGACCAGTGGTCCACCCATTAAATTTACGCCAGGCAAATTGTGTGCACCTTTGGCAGTGCCATCTGGATTTTTTGGTTGAATAATTTTTGGTAATCTAGGTGCCCTTGTACCTGATCTTCCTGGTGATCCTGTGTATGCCTTGTTGCCTCGGTCCTTACCTATGGCAATGTGAGGTGATGTCACAGTGGCTATGTTGCCGGCGCTTGTAGCACCTGCAGTGGCCTGTTCACGCATTATAACCTCATTGATTTTCATTACTTCTATTTATTAGTTTTCCATCTACGTAATACGTAAGAAATGTTTCGTTCATATAACAGTACAGTTCGTTAAGGAACTTACGGCTTACATTTTTTGGTTTTATTACTTTCATTCCTTCCCATTCTTCAAGATCAAAATCGTACCTAAAACTGGTGCCAAAACGTATTCCTCTAGATAGGAAATTTTTTTCTAATCTATTGTCATATAGTTCAGTTTCTGGATCATATACCAAGTCCTCAGTGTAAGGCCATTTCCAATCTTGCACTTTGCATCTGTCGTATATTCCTGACCGCCTGTGCCTTCTGCCAAGTACGTCTGGCTTTTCTGTGGCAACTAGATCAATATTCTCAAAATATTTTTTTGGCATAAGGAAAATCATATCAAATATTACCCAAGAAAATTTTGACATAAAACCATTTGTGTAGTTGTTGTCATCATTCAGAACCTCTATTGAAAGATGTTTGTTTAGATTACTATCATCTATTTCGTAGGTAAAAACTTTTTCACACATGGAAAGTTTCTTGCGATTGAAGTACCATTTTCCGTATTTGTTTACGTCCCCTTCGTACCATGGAGTTTTGCCCCATATATTTCTCCCCCACCCTTGCTCCCATTCGAGGTGACTACCAGTTCCTAAACTTCCTTTGCGTCCAATGTCTTCGGTCAGATCGAGCTCGTCTATGAGATGGTCATCTGCATATGTTCTGATTTTAAGAGGTTTCTTGTAGTGTTTGTATTCTAGTGCTAGTCCGAGAATGTACTTCATATAGAAGTAATTATTTTGATTTTTTACGCCCTGACTTCATGTTGGCACACCAGTGGTACATCTTTGCACGTTCTCCTGATGCCTTTTTCGCCTTGCTTCTTAATGATGTTACTGATCCCTTGCAACTGGCACCTGCACGTTTCACACGTCCTGGTCTGCTCTTGCCCTTCTTTTTGCCATCTGCGAAGTTCTCGTTGAATTCCTTCCAGTCTAACTTCAATTTCTTGACGTTCATGTACTGGCCACCAACTGGTACATCTTTTGTGGCGTTCTGTTTAGTTACTATGCCAACCCCTGCGGCCTCTTCACTAATAGGCATCTTGGCATCTGCGGCCGCTTGTTTAATTTGATCTACTTTTTCTTTGGCCCTTGGATCATTTTTGTTTTGTGCCCACCAACTGTCCATGTATTTTTGCCATGCCGCTTTACCCATTGTGTACAACGGTGTAAATGTTTCTCCAGGTCTACGTGGCTCTTTTAAATTTATCGATGTTATGATGTTTGGTTCTCTAGGATTGGGTTTTAATCCTGCCTTCCTGGCTTCTGGACTGTTATAGAGATAAGGCATCACTGCGTCTGCCTGTCTCAGAGCATTCCAATTTATTGCGCCTTCGTTCGCTCTATTGTTGCCTACATTCTTGAAACCAAATCTGTTGTTTGGGCCTGTTCCGGGTTTGTGTATGAGACCCATTGTGTCTGCCGTGTGTGGCATTATTACAAATTCTTTTATTTTCATTTCTTTACTCTATATGGATATGCCATCATGGAATGATATCCCATTCTTGATCTACCCTTTGCCTGTTTTTCGTATTTCTTTAGAAACTTGTTTACGTCATGATGGACGTACTTACGAACGTATTCTGTAATTTCTTTAATCTTCATTGATGTCTACTGATCCGTGCCTGCCGTCTTTTGCGGGATTACCTTGTTTCAAAATGTTTGCCCATGTGACCATGTTGATTGTGCAATTCTTCACTTGGTTAAGTGTGTCATCGTCTTGCGTGATCTCATCCATGCCCTGTGCTTTTGATTCTATGTTGCACTGCGGTGGTATAGTGAATCCAAAGTTGCTGGCCGCCGAATATAGGACTCCGTGTATGTGCTGGAATCCATCTCCGCCGCCTGATACAAGTGTTCCAAAAACTTTATTGTAGAAAGGTTGATGCTTGTTGTCTTTCGCCCAACTGTATATGACGTCTAGTCTTTCCAGCATTGCCTGTATGTGACAACTGTGATTACCCCACCAAATTGGTGTGGCAAATATTACACCATCCGCTTTGAACATTTTCATTATGTGTGGTTTCAATTCATCGTTGACATCTGAAGTAGAGCCTTCATAATCCAGATCTCTCATTGTTATCACTTCACACTCGTGGCCCATTTTCTCAAATGCCAACTGTGCCATCTTGCACACTGCGAATGTGTTTGACTCTGCGTCTGGTTTTAAACTGCCATTGAATATTAAAAATTTCATACTACCAAATATATATCCCCAAGTATGCAGATATGCCTATTACAATTAACCAAAATACTATATTATTCATCTGCCCTCAAAGTTATTACTCCACAGGCCAATCTATCGCCTGCGTTTCCTGTTTTCAAACTTTCTTGATCTCCGCCTTTTCCGAGATCATCCTCATCTGCATGTACCACAAGTCCTCTTCCAACAACAGATCTTTCACCAATTAGGTCTACCCTACTTGCCTTTATTGAGAAATCTGCCTTGCCAGTTTCGTCGGCTGTTATGTTGCCTAAATCTCCCACGTGTCCTTCATTTAGGTCTCCGTGATCGACTCCATCTGGATTGTAATGTCCACCCATCGATTCACAACCTTTGCTCATGTCGCCAAACTCGTGTATGTGGAATCCGTGAAGTCCAGGTTTCAGTCCTGTGATTGTGCCTTTGATCAAAGTTGGAGTTCCGGGAGCCTGCATCAATAATATACTGCCATTGACGTCATCCGAATGTTGTAAGTCACATTGTGCAATCACAGTGGATTCACCCTCTGTGATGCTTTTTACCCTGCTACAAGAACATTCTTTTGCTCTAGTCCTAGGACATTTTGTTTCTGTGAATTCTGTGGCTCGCATATGCGAGTATTTATTTGTTTTTGGGCATTGGGTTTTCACCAGTGAGTTTAGGTTGTGCGAACCATAGTTTAAACCACTCGGGTGTACCCGGTTTGATATTGTGTTTTCTTTGATATTGTGATTTTTGTGTACCCACGTATGATAGATTTTCACCCATGGATTCATCTGCAGGTAGTTTATCCACACCTGCTAATTGCTTTATTCTCTCCAACTCGTCCATTTAAATGGTCCAGTCTCTTATCTGTTGCTTGGTAGGTTTGTGCGCCTTAACTTTTTCTACCTTGCCACCTTTGGCTAGAAAGGCCTTCATCTTCTCATCTAGTTCTCTTTGTTTTTCTTGAGGTGTTTTTTCTATTTCACCTGCCGCGTATGGTCTATTGATTCCGCTGAACTTTGGCATAGTCTTCTAGTCCTTTCTTCACTTTGTCAAGTGAGTCTCTGTTTGCTTGATATAATATTCCGTAACCGCCAGCCGCTTGCCATTTCTGTATGTTTACAGGTCTGTCGTCTATCAGAATGTTTGGGGTACCTGATGCTTTGTCTTTTGCATACGATTCTTTTCTTCCAGTGACAATTATGTCATCTGGTTGTTCTATGTTGTTTGCAATCCATATCTTTTTGTATTTTGCTGAATTCTCATGATCACCTCTTAATGGTGAAGTGTTGATTGAAAAATTTCCACCCGTAAATTTTTTAACCATATCGATTAATGCGTCTGCTGAGGGAAATTTAGGCAACACCGCAAAGAAGTCTGTGCCCGTGATCCTATCTATCACTTGTTTTTTAAGATCCTTTGTCTTGTCGTTTGTCAATTCTTTCCAGTGCTCAACACCATAAAGGAATTCAACACCACCGAAGAAATCTGCAAGAACTCCATCCATGTCAAGATACACAATTGGTTTACCATCTGCCATATTTTCATTATACAACTTTTTGTTGTTTTCGTCAATCTGCTCCGCAAGTCTATCTTGTAATATGTTATATAACTTTTTACCAGTGTTTCCACCCATTATTACTTTACTGAATTCGTGTTCTTGTCCTTTGTTGGCAAGTTCCCTTGCCTTAGATGCCGAGGCACCAGAGGCACCTTCTTGGTCTGGATCTCTTTCGCCGGCACTTACAACATCGATTGAATCAAACTTGTAAAGGTCATTTCCTGCTTTGTCTGGTTTTCCATTGTATTGATTTAGAAGTTTCTGGAATTCCATTACTCTGTCAGAGCCAGCAATCATCACTATTCTGGTTCTGCCTTCTGCCTGTATTTTCTGTAGTGCTTGGATAATTGTTTTTACACCAGCATCGCCGATGGCCAGTTGTGGATAAAACATTCGTAAGTAATCTTGCTTTTCTTTAAAAGTCAAAGGATCAGTTTTATTATTTTGCTTCTGTGAAAGGAACACATAACCTTTTCCGTTGACCTGTTTGGCCATCGAAATGACTTTGTCTAATAATTTCTGGTGTCCTATTGTGGGAGGATTAAATCGACCAAAGGCAAATACCGCTGTTGAACGATCGTCCTCCTTAAGAAACAATTCCCTGAGGTACATCGTATTCGCCTTGTTTTATATTTTCTAATTCTCTGTCTGAAATTACTCTAGCAACCTGTTGCCTTGTTTCTTTAGGAAACATGTCAACAACATCGTCTTGTGTAGAACCAAACTCTTTAACATATTCTTTAGCCGCATCATCCACTAGATACATCCAAAGTTTTTGTGCTTTTTCATGATCGTACACGTTCTTTTTTATTTTTCTTTTTATGTTTGATATGATGGGCATAAAACGTCTACGATACAAGTCCTCGTTGTTCATGATGTATGAATCAAGTTCGTTAACTGCGTCTGAGTCTATGCCTTCTTTAATAAATTGTGATGCTCTCATATAAGCATATTTATTAGTAGAGGTTCTCCAAAAGCCACATGTAAAATGGTGATCCAAATGTGAAAGTCCATTTGCCGTTATGCCCCATTTTAGTGACATTTTTTAATGTTTCTGGCAATTTGTTGCCTGCCTCGGCCTGTTGTGTTGCCCATGGTTCAGCATACTCTGGAGTGTAAACACCTTCGAACACTAAAGAACCAATATCAATTTCATCTATTTCTATATTCTTGATGTGAAGCAATTGGTCTTTGAGTATATCGCCTTTGTCATTTACCACTGTTTGATCCAGTGTTTTGCCAGTCTTCTTGAGAACAAGTTCGTATGATTCACCCTCCTCAAATTCGTGTGTGAATTCTATTACTTGCGGTTTGTCTTCTGTTGCAGTGATATCACCTTTGAAATAACTTTTGTCAGCAACAATGATTTCCACGTGTGGCGCCTTCATCCACATTGTTGCAAAAAGTTCTATTTTAAATTTTAGTTTTTCGGTTGCCATTCAAATTCTAGTCCTGCTGTATGTCCTGTGTACGGAGTATTTAAGTCCTCCCTGAACAGTTCTATGACTATTTGAGTTCCTTCTAGGGCCACCTTCATATACTTGTCTGTTTGTTGCAGTACATCCGCCATCTTAGTTTTGCCATTCTTAGTACAGGTTATTTCTATTTTTTCCATTTGTACATCCTTTCGAATATTTCGGTGATTTCAATCCTACGTCCGCCCTGTGCCTCAAACTCGTCTATGAATTTGTCTATCAAGTTAGCCGCCAATCTTCTGTATTCTGGAAGTACATCTGCCTGTAATTTTTGTATCGACTTTTGTGGTACCGACTCAACTATTGTGCCAACAGGCATACTATCAATCCAACTTCCTGCCTTGCACATATCATTCTGTATCTTGTGTAGTTCCTTGGTTGGATTAAATGTAGGTAATATTTTACGTGATTCGTCTACAAGTACGCACATCAAAGTGCCAAAATAATCTTCTTTGTATATCTCTTTTTGCATTACTCTTCTATTGGAACAAACATGTCCTTTTCAAGATCATACTTGAGTCCATGCATTTCTGCGTTGTTGATTGTGCCGTTTTGTGCGGCATATAATTTCTTCATATCTATTGGTGTTCCGTCCTCGTTGAAACATTTTGGATTTTTTGCCCATCCTAATTTTTTATCAAGTAGTTTGATTCCGGTGTTTGGAATTCCACAAGCAAGGTTTAATCTTTTGAAATATTTCAATCCTACTTGTACACCATCTTCGCCTTGTTGTCCTGCTATATCCTGTCTGTATTCAGCACTGAAACTGAACGTTGCATCAAAGTCATCCGCTGGTTGATGTGCGAAGAAGAATCCAAAGTTCTTTTCCCTTGTATCCTGCTTAAGATCACTCTGTATGTTTTTGTAATTAATCGTTCCATCTAGATTAACACTTTCGGCTACTTCCAAGTCCATCGTGCCTGATGTTATATGACTTGGAAGTGAGAACGACCAACCGAAAGTTGTTTGCGTATCTTTGTGTATTTCATACGCCAACCTGTAAGATTCTGTTTCAATGTCTGAGAAATTTTTAATCAGACTGTTGCTTGTGGTGTTTACATTTGTGTGTCCTTTAGTGTAATCAAGACTCAATACATTATTTCCAAGTAAGTACTCTACACCTATGTTTCCAAAATTAGTGTTGTTGTTGTCTCCAACTGCAAGTATACCATCCGAAGAATTACCCAACCAAGTTTCTTGTTCACTCATCTGTCCTACACTTGTTTTCAATTTAAAGTTGTTATGCAACATAAAGTTCTTACCTATGTTTGCCGAGTAATCTCCGCCTCCGTTCTCACCTGTGTAAAATCCAAAATTGTAATTATTAAGTAGGCTGTATTGTCCGCCTTGTGAGAAAGAACCAAAACTTTGATTCACTGGCAAGAAAGTGTTGTTGTTCACCATTAACATTTCTGTGTCAGAATATTTTCTATTATCCTGTACAGTGATGCTTGAACCAAGATTGATGTAGTAATCTCTGTCATAATCATCTAGCACCATTATTTTCAGTCCCTGTAAATTTGAAAATGCTCCTGTAGAACCTGTGGCAAAGTATGTGTTGTTTAATGTTGTCACAGTTCCATCAACTCTGCCTGTTGTTGGAATACCTACTGCCCCTTGCGGTTTAGTTGCCTCGTCCAGGTCTAACATACCTTGTCCGTGAATATTGACATCATATCCATTAATGTTTGTGTCTGCGGTGTTCAAAACAAGTTGCACTAGGTTTTCACCTTTCATGTGTGGCCACATCTGATGTAAGATACCAACTGCACCTGTCACTTGCGGTGCCGCCATACTCGAACCACTCATCTCAGAATAACCGTCACCGGCAACACTTGAAAATACATTATTACCTGGTGCCAATATGTAAAAATCTTTTACTTGATATTTGTCATTACATTTGTTATCAACAATATCTAAACAGACGTGTCCTGATTTACTGCCTACAACCTGTCCGTCTTCTTTTGTGCCACCCCAGTTTCCTACAATAAGCATTTTGCCGCCTAGCACAAGGTTGCCGTTAGAGTCAACTTCTGTTGCCCATATACCTGGGTCAAGTGCAAATTCGGTGTTGACTTCTCCGTCTACCATCATACCGTTACCTGCTGAATTTACAAGTACCACATCGTTGTCTGTGCCAACTTTCCAATAACTGGAACTGCCTTTATTTGCAGTAATTACTGAAGATGAATATGTGCCGTCGTCTAATTTTTTAATTGTGCCATAGTGATTAAATTGTATATTTTTGTTGAAACTCATATTCACTGCAACAATGTTCATGCCTTCTCCGCCATCAGACTTTTTTGCTTTAAGTTTTACAATATCATGTAAGGCGTTCTGTGCCTGGCCCATATTTGCATTTGAATTTCCGTAATAGTCAACATTGGCGCCGACTAGTTCTGCATCATAGGCCACACCGTGAAACTGATTGTCATCTTTGTTACCTGCAATTATACCTGCCACGTGTGTACCGTGCGATTGATATTTTCCTTTATTTTCAACAATCGAGTCATTTAAAACGTAATCTTTGTACCATTTGTATTTGCCATCTAATGCTTCGTGATCTGTTTGTTGATATGTGTCTATAACACCTAACACAGATCCTTTACCTGTCCAACCTCTTGCATAGGCCTTGTCAGCATTGATGATTGATTTACTAGTATCCTTGTTGAATTCTGTTGTTCTAAATTCGTGTCCAAGTGTTTTTACTACCTTCTTCTCTTCTTCCTTTTTCTCTTCCTTCTTCTCTTCTTTTACTTCCTCTTCTTTTTCTACTTTATTCTCTTCTTTTTTAGTTTCTTCTTTTTTAGTTTCTTCTTTTTTAGTTTCTTCTTTTTTGGCTACTTTCTTTTCCTTGTCTGCATTAATTTTTGTTTTCTTGTCTGCCACATATGTCGCCACCGTGTTTTCCTTTTCTTGCTTGATTATTTCTTCTGCTTTCTTATCACTGGCAACTTTGTTATATTCTGTAAGAGATAATTTCTGTCCTTGGGATACTTTCTGTATCACTGGTTTCACATGGTCTTTCAAATATAATATTGCCGCATGGGCATTTTTGTAATCTTCACTGTTGTATATTTGCAATTTTGTGTCTGCATCTTGTGATTCAATAAGGTCTAGTGTTTGCGTCCATAAAGTTTCTGCTTGGTCCAGCATGGTTAATAGATTGCCAGCCTTTGCAATATCCTTTTCTGTAGGTCCTGTGATAATTGCAGAAAGTCCTGCCAAATTACCACTAGATATTGTATTATTAAATCCACTTAATAAAGATGAATAAGAACTTATTATGGATTCACTGCCTGTAAGACTTGACAGATCATCTTGCACAAAATTAGAAACAGAACCAATCGCACCACCGCCACCACCTCCGCCACAGGCTGTCAACGTAGTGGCCATTACACCCGATAGTACAATGTTTCTTAACTTTTTCACTGCAATAGATTCCCCATTATGAAAGCACCAAGTAAAAAGAAAAGTGCATATCTGGTTAATACTGAAGTATTCTTGAGAACTTTGTATCCGTTCTCTCGAAGGCATATAACATGGGCATCAATTGATTCCGATGTTATTTTCACATCAACTGTGTTGATCTGTTCTAGGTCATTGTCGTTCATGCTATTAGTATAACATATAACGGTAATGTGTCAACTGAAGTTGATCTTGCTAGAACCTAGTGTTTATGGAGTTTTTTAGTTGTTGTATAAGATTTTTGATACTGCACCAGCACTCATTCCTGAAACTTTTGCCCTTACCCATACAAAATTACCAGTAAAATTAGAACTGAAAGCAAGTGTTGATCCGTCTATATTGTCCCGTCCTATTGATGTTCCTGCTATGTCGAACCAATCATCTTCTGTTGGAGTTGTTGCTAGAGTCCCTTGCATCTTAATGCTAATATTTTCATCGTCATTCAGAGCACTATTCACATGGTACGCCACAGTGTGAACACCGTCTGGTTGAGAATAGTAGCCATCGCCTTTTGCTTTGTCGGTAACAAAACCTGTCATGTCAAGTGTAAACTCTGTAGAACCGTCAGCATCATCGCCTGTTGTAATTGTTTCTTCTACTGTGAATTCTGTCGTTGAAACAATTTCTTTTACAGTGAAAGTTGAATTATTGTTTTCAGTACCTGTGATTGTAACAAGGTCTCTTACTGCTAATTTACCAGAACCCGTCAGCACAGTTCCTGTGGATGAAATAGTGCCGCTAGTAGATATACTGATATCTGTTCCAGTGATATCAGTGCTCATGTGTGATTTTTCACTTGATAATGTTGTGCTTGTCTGTGCCATCGTTGTTATTTATTCTGTATTTTTCCTTTTGAATCTTGCTGTTTTTGGTCCAAGTCCATACACTGCGGCTAGTTCGTTTGGTTCTTGTCCGTCTACTGTCAATATGTTGATGTACTTGATTTTATAGGCTTTGCCGTCTGCTGATCCCAGTTCTTCGCAAATACAGTCATCATCACCTACTTTTTTCACACGTAGTAGGCTTCTTTTTATAACGGGAGATCCCATCCAGTTCTTTTGTATCATGCTCTCAACAATACTCTGATCGTTGAATATTTTCTTATCTCGTAGTTTTTTTATTGCCTGCATTTTTAACCTTTCTAAATTTGATCACTTTATCAATTGCCTCCTGTGCCATCATGTATATTGGAGTGATAAAACGTTCTTGTGTTACGTAGAAATAGCCTCCGAAACAATATGGACATCTATTTTCTAAATAATCCATCACGGCATACCCTGGAATATAACAGTGGTCTATGTTTCTTTCGATGAAGTATCTTAAGTTTTCTCTTTGTGTATCATTTATGTATAGTTGTGCGTCTTTTTTTAAATGAATTTGATAATGGTACTTGCCATGTGGTAATCTGGTGCAACCAATTGTATTTGGTTGGAGATCGTTCAATTTTGGATCCACACTTTCAGACCCTATCCAGTACTCCCAAAATCTTTCGATCAGTTGCTGTGCTAGGTTTTGATCGGAATAAAATATTGCTTTTTTTCCTTGAAATCTAAATTTAATTTTTTTCCTATTATTCATTATAAAATCTGCAAGAAAATGCATGTCAGGAGCATCCGGGTAATTTTTTTTGACTTGTAAAAGATGTTCGTTAGTGGTAGGATAAAACATCAAACTACCAGGCACCCGCAACACTGTCTTGTGCTTGAATAAACCATAGTATAATTTATTATGATGTTTTCTCATCTGACACCGTTGGCTTGACTTGGTCTAATATCTCAGTCTTTTTTCCTGCCTTAAAGTTTACTGTAAGTTTAGGCACAACGTCATCTGAAAGTCCTACCTCTACCATTCCACCTGCTGTCAGTTCACCAAACAACATCATCTTAGATAATGGCTTTTTGATCTCGTCGTCTATGACACGTTGTAATGGTCTAGCACCTAGTTTAGAATCGAATCCTTTTGTCATTAAAAATTCTATTGCATCGTCTGTTGCATTAACTTCAACATCTTTTTCGATAGTCATTGCGTTTAATTCTTGTAGGAATTTTTTCACAACAGATTTCATAGTCTCTTTGCCAAGTTTGTCAAATTTTATTACTGCATCTAATCTGTTTCTAAACTCCGGCGGAAAGAATTTTTTAAGAGCGACTTCGTCCTCGCCGGTTCTTTCACTTGGTCCAAAACCTATGTTGTTTCTTTCATTCTCTTCCGCACCTAAGTTAGAAGTCATTATGAGTGTGATATTTCTACAGTCTGCTTTCTTACCATTTGAACCAGTAACCGTACCATAGTCCATAACTTGTAATAGCATATTAGACACATCTCGATGTGCTTTTTCAATTTCATCAAACAGTACCACTGCGTGTGGATTCTTTTCTACTTCATTTATAAACATACCACCGCCCATTTGCGAATCTTCATATCCTACATATCCTGGAGGTGATCCAATTAATTTTGCAATTGAATGTTTTTCTTGATATTCAGACATGTCAAATCTTACAAGTTCAACTCCCAGTGTTTTTGCTAGTTGTCTAGCAGTCTCAGTCTTACCACAACCTGTTGGTCCTAAGAATAAGAATGATCCAACTGGTTTGTTTAAACTTTTTAATCCTGCTCTTGCAACAAGTATTTTGTCTGTGATTGTGTTTATTGCTCTATCCTGTCCAAAAACTTGTAATTTCATTTTTTCTTCTAGTGTTTTCAAATTACTTGCTTGTTTCTGAGATAATTGTTCAATACTAATTCCAGTCATTTGTGATATCTCATGGATTATTTCATCATGATCAATCTTACCATCTTTGACTCCTTTTAATCTCAATCTAGCACAGGCAACATCCAAGACATCTATTGCTTTATCAGGCAGTTTCTTGTCTGCTATAAATTTGCTCGAATAATCAACTGCGTCTTCACAAGCCTCGTCTGTAATAGTGCATTTGTGAAACTTCTCATAATATTGTTTTACACCTTTTAGTATTTTGATTGAAGTTTCCTTAGTCGGTTCACCCACTTGCAATCTTTGGAATCTTCTCATAAGTGCTCTGTCTTTTTCGAAATACTTTCTGTACTCCTCCCAAGTTGTAGAAGCAACAACTTTAATTGTTCCTTTAAGAAGTGCTGGTTTAAGCATATTGGCCATATCCATGCTGTTGCCTTGTCCTGTTGCACCTGCACCTACCATCATATGTGCTTCGTCAACAAATAGTATTGATTTCCCTTTTTGATCAAGTGCATTTATAATCAGTTTTAATCTCTCTTCAAAATCTCCTCTAAACTTAGATCCTGCTATCAATGAATTAGTGTCCAGGCTCCATACAATATGATCTTTCAGATATTCAGGAACATCTGCTTTGTTCTTGGCTATACGTCTAGCAAGTCCCTCGACTACTGCTGTCTTACCAACTCCTGGGTCACCAACTATTAATACATTGTTCTTGTTTCTTCTTGCAAGTATTTGTTTTAGATTCTCTGTTTCTTCTTCCCTACCAATCACGGGATCAATTTTCTTGTCAAAATATTTTTGGTTAAGATTTTCACAGTAACTTTTTAGAATTCTATCTGCTTGATTTGGTCTAAGTCTTTGTTCTTGTCCCGGGTGTACACCGCCCATTTGTGCCATGCCTTCGTCTAGTATTGTTTCTGTAGACACTAGATCCATTAAGTCTTGTTTGTTTACTTGATGTTTCTTTAGAAAGAATGCCGCATAACTTTTCTTCTCTGCAAAAATTGATATGAGAATATCTATTGCATTGACATCTTGTCTGCCTTGGAATAATGCCTGAGTGAATGCTCTGTTCATTAGTCTTTCTAATGATGCAGTCTTTCTTGGAGTGACAGGCTCCTTTCCTTTTGTAACAATGTCATTACATTTTGTATCAAGGTAATCTTCTACATCACGTATCAAGGTTGGCATTGGCACTTTAAAATCATGTAGAACTGTGCCAATGTTCTCATCTTTAATAAGTGCTAACAGCACGTGTTCTATTGTGACGTACTCGTGTCTTCTCTTCTCGGCTTCCTTAACTGCATTTTCGAATATGTTTTCTAGGCTTTCGTTTGCTTCTAACATTTCCACTCCAATCTATTAATCCTTTTTGTATCTTTAAATGTGTTGCTATGTCTTTGTCGTCCCATTCCAATTCCTGCTGTATGGCCGCTATCAATCTTTCCACATCTTTTTGTGTCTGTGTTTGTTTTGCATATGTGCCATTTAATATTTTCCATGCCTTAGTTTCCTTTGGTCTTTTTATTTTTTGTTTGCCATTTCCCATCGTAGTTTAGATACCCTTTGATTAAACGTAATACCGTCAAGGTGATCGCATTCATGCTGGAAACACTTGGATTCCATTCCATCGAGTCTTGCTGTTTTTGTTTCACCTTTTGTTGTTTCATATTGTACTTCTACTGTCTTTGGTCTTTCTACTTTCAACCATACTCCTTTAAAACTTAAACATCCTTCTAAGTCTATAACTTTTTCTTCACTAAAACTTATCACCTTTGGATTCCAAATTATAGCATGTTTTTGAAATGTGTCAAATGTTTCATGACCTATCGCAAAGAATCTTTTGGTAATGCCTACCTGGTTTGCGGCCAGTCCCATTCCTTTCTCGTCCAGCATCAACTTGATGTAGTCGTTTTCAAATTTTTGCAGGTCGTCGTATCCTTCAATGCTGTCATCGTGCGACCACTCCGTGCTAGTCTGTAGCAGTGTCTCGTGTGGGTATTGGAACAGTTGTATCATAGGTCTTTAATCTTTTTCAAATCCTGTGCTGACAGTTGTGGTATCAGTATGTGTATCTTGACATACAAATTACCTTTAATATTTAATGTTTTATGGACAGGCATGCCTTGCCCTTTGACAGCCAACAGGGTGTTTGGTTGTGTGCCTGCAGGCACTTTAACTTTTATAATTTTATCCTCCAGTGTTTTCAAATTGAATTCATGTCCTCGCACCGCCTGGAAACAGTCTATTGTCTTGTCTGTGTACAAGTCGTTACCCTTACGAGTATAGCCATCGGAATCCAACACACTCATTACCACCATCAAATCTCCTCGTGGTTGATTCTTGATGCTATCATCTCCCATTCCAGAAAATTTAAATGTCACACCGTGTTGCACTCCTGCCGGTATTTTGACAGTGGCAAATTCTTCCCTACCAGATGGCAGTTTGTAGTTGATTGTTTTCTCATTATTCATCATTGCTTCTTTGATCGAAATTGCCATCCTCACTTGTACATTCCTGTTGCCTCTTTGTTGATGTCGTCTAAATGGACGTCCTCCGGTTGTAAAGTTAAATCGCCCTCCCAAATCCATATCACCATCGCCAAAGCCTGAGAAAAAATCTCCAAATATGTCTTCGTTGAAGAAAGGATGTTGTTGGTTTCCCGTACCTCCAAATTTACGCATGGTGTCGTAGTCATGTCTCTTCTGTGAGTTCTTCAGTGTGTCATAGGCTTCGTTTGCTTCTTTGAATCTTGCTTCGTTGCCGCCCCTGTCAGGATGTTCTTTCTTTGCTATATCTTTGAATGCTTTCTTTATTTGGTCAGAAGAAGCGTCCTCAGACACACCTAGTATGTCGTAATAATTTTTCATTTAGTATATTGTATAACAGATTGGTGATCTGTCAATGTGTGGTAATTATTTCTTGATGTCTGTCTTCTTGCCGTTGACGTAAAGTCCAAACCAGGCCGCACCAGCACCAACCACAACAGAAACAAATCCTGCCTGTGCGTTGTTTGGAGCATCTAGGGCCATGAACCACTGCATTGTGTTGTAGAAAACTAGTCCATACAATGCCATCATTATTCTCGGCACTGTTCTCCAATTAGATAGGAACTGTGGTAATTCATCTCTTAAGAAAACCCAAACGATCTTAATTAATGCCCAACCGTCTTTGGCACCTTTTTTGACCATGCTGTCTTTTTTAACAATAAGTTTATCTTCTTTTAATTCAGCCATTATCTTAAACCCTCTATCTTTGCGTCTCTTTTTCTATGACCATTCCATGCAACAAATCCGCCTGCTCTCAATGACCAGTATGCTAGTCTGTTCATTGTGTAGAATCCGTTGACGATAATGTTTATGTCTCTGAAAATTTCGTCTGCTCTTTTCTGTGTGAGTTCACCCATTGTTTCTTTTTTGTTTTTCTTTAATAGTGTTTTGTACTTGTATGCGTAGTCATGAACTAGTCCACCAATTAATAACACTCCAACCGGTGAGAAGAATGTTCTCAAGAATTTAGGAATACTTGCACCGTCAAATTGGAAACCTGATGGTATCACATATTCTTCTCCATCAATGTTGTACTTCCAATCTTCTGTCAATACCCAGTTCCTTGTAGAAAGCAACCACATCACGATGCCTTTCCAGAAACCCTTGCCCTTAGTCGCAATAGGTACAGGTCTCAAAGTTGGCATTTCTTTGTAATTGAATTTTAATTTTGTTTTTGCTCTCTTGTCTGTGAAGTTTATTATTGCGGCAATAATAACGACAGCGATCAACACTGTCCATTGCCAAAATTTCATTGCTAATGCTATAATCAGTTCCATAGTTCTCCTCGGTTAATATGCGTATTTATTCCCAACTTTTCTTTTCTCTGTATGCTTCTTCGTGTCTTCCTAGGATGTCCAGTATTTCCCAAGTGCCGTCATCTTTGATTCTAACCTTTGCATCCACTTTGTCACAGGTCATTGTGAACACCGTCTCACCCGGATACATTTTCTCTCGCTTCTCTGGGTCTCTGTAATCTCTTTCTGCTTCTCTTTTATTCTTTAAACAGTCCATCAAGTTCTCACTTGCTCTATGATCAATCAAAACTCTTGATCCGTCTTCAGCAATGGCAAATATACAAACAGCAAACACAACACCATTTTCAGGTTCTGAACTTGAAGTCTTGTGTTCCTCGATCATTATTTTCTCTGCTGGTTTCTCGTGTTCATGATCATGATCTAGTTTACATTGATTGCTGTGATCATTTTCTCCACACCCATAACAATCTGCTAGTGACACAGTTGTGAACAAAAACATTATTGTCAGTATGTAGAATAGTATTCTCGCCATGTTATGCTCCTGAGTGTACTTTTATAATCCTCATTCCGTATTTTGTCTGCGAATCTTCTTCCAAATCCGCTTTCAATATTTTACAAGCAAACTGGACCCTGTCCTGCTTACCGTTGGAATCCATTTCCCTTTGTGCTACTCTCTTTGATTTCATGCAGGCAGATAGATTGGGTTTGAAAACGTGTTCAATCATTTTGCCGTTTAGATACAATATCAAGCCAATTACACCTTCCTTGTCAAGATGTTTCTTGCCGGGTTTGTATTCTAATGCAGTTACGGTTGTTGTTAGTAAAAATAAAACAATTAAAATTCTAGTGACTATTGCCATTTGTGTATTTCATCTCTCTGTTGCTGTCTTTCAATTTCTCGACATCTTCTCTGAGTAATTTTACATCTTCTTGGAGACGTTTTATGTTAACACCGTTGTTCATCATGTTTTCCATACGCTCTTGAATTTTTTCCACTTGCATGGCGATGTGTTCTATCAACATGAACTGTTCTGAATCTGCCGGTGGGGAACCTAATTCACCACGTGGCCATTTAATCCTAAATTCGTTGTTCTTGTCGATGTCAGCGCCTAGCCTTTGTTCTACTTGCTGTAAGTCTTTCTCAGACAGTTGTGCTTTTGTTTCGAGGTTATTCAGTCTTTCTATGACACCAAAGTACGCCCAAACCCCAACCGCTACTGCGGCCAAGATGGAAAGTAAATTCCGCATTGGCATTGAAATTGATGTTGAATCGCTGATCTTCATAATAGTAGTATTTATTCTGATAGACCTTTATTTTTTCTCTACTAGGTTCATCAGATCTTGTACGGTCTGGACTTTATCACCGTCGTCCTCTGATATTTTCACCCCTGTCGCTTTTTCCACCTGTATGCACAATTCTATTGTGTCAAATGGATCTGCACCTAGATCATTCACTAGGTGTGCTTCTGGGGTGACCTTGCTTTCCGCAACATCTAGGTGTTCTGCTATTACTTTAATTACTGTCTGCATTCTCTTCTCCCTCGTAATATTTCTTGTACTCTTCCAGGAGACTATTGGTTTCCTGTAATTTCTGTCTTATCTGTGCGAAGTTCCTTGCAAGTACCTGGAAGTCCTTGTCTGTGATTCCGAATAGCACGGGGTCTATACCTGCGTCCTCTAGTTTCTTGAATACTTCTTCTGCGTTTTTGCTTGTGATGATGATCCATTTGATCTCTTCCATCTGCAACGGTGTGGGCATCTCGTAGTTCAATTTCTCCCTTGGCTTCTCAACTGAGAATATCTTGATCTTCTTCTCACCACCTATACTACATCCTGATAATAGCATACACACCATCAGTGGTACTGCTACTATCCATGCTAGTCTATGAGTTTTATCTTTATTGATGTGGTACATAATTTGGATTCGCTAGTGCTGGGCACTCTGGGTTGATTTGTGATTTTAAAGTTGCTTTTAATTCTTCTTCTGTGTGTTCGGCACCTGACGCCAGTTCAATGCATCTCGCCGCATTCTTGCCACCCTTGTTTATTACCCTCTCAACAGATGTGGTTCTCTCTAATGCTAGTTTGCCGATGTCTCTTTTTTTCTTTGTGAATCTTTTGTCTAGGTCATTTAAATCTTTTTTAAATGTGTTGATCAATACATTAAGTTTCTTGTTGCTTTCCATTATTGCTTCGAAGTCTTTTTTCTGTTGTTCCAAAACTTTAGTTTGCTCAGCGACGGCAGTTTCAAGTTTAATCTGATTTGCTTTCAAGGTGGCGTTGTCTGCCCTCAATTTCATAACATACATACCGGCTCCAGCAATACCAGTGATAAGGATCACTGCGAAAATCATTTTGATACTTGAAAACATTATTCGTATAAGCCGGACTTATAAACAGTCTTGCCATTCTCCTTTGTAGCAGTCAGCACATGTTTTCTGTTTCCTTCTGACTTATAGGAAACGTGTACCCAACCCGAATCAGGTATGCCAGGTGTGTAAAATTCTAATATGAGTTGATCGAACTCAAGATTTTCTCTTATCCAATTTGCTACATCATAGTTTGGCGTGCCAGGACATTCGATATCTACTGCCTCACCTTTGCAGTGTTGTGATTTACTCGAGCCTCCAACTGCTTCATTTAATGCTGGTCCCCTGTATCCTGAATTGATCACTGTGACACCAAAGTTGTCTCTTACTTTCTGCACAACATTTTCAAACAATTCTTTGGCACTTGCTAGATGTTCTTCGTTGGGAGTGTTGTCAATGCCTTGCCTGGTTGCAGTTTGACTTTTTACAAATTCCTGTAATGTGAAGTTCGCACTTAATCTCATGTAATTATTTATCAATATATGCGTATATTATTTTACCAACCGCTTTTACTTATTACGGCAGATTGACCATCTTTGCTGAAGATAAACTTATTTTCAGTTGTTTTGGTAATGTTGTAGGGACCAAAATATTTTGTCAGGTGTGTGCATTCAGCGATTGAATTCATGTCAATAGCAAATGCTTTTGCTTCTTTTATAATTTCGTTTGTGGCGCCTATCTTGTGCATTTCAAAACTTATGGTTTCATTAGATCCGTGTTTCTTAAAATTTAACTTGTTTTCTGTTATATTACATTCCAGCATTTGATATTTGTCAAAGAAACTTTTTGCTTCACTGACTTTCATTTCGTTTACTGTTTGATCATATGCTTCTGGTGTAGTTGGAACACCCTCTCCTAATCCTGCATTCAAACTTGTTGGATTTGTACCTTTGTGATATGTGTAACTGAATTCTTCTATGTTTGTAAGTTTCTTCAAGTCCTCAACAAATGCCATAATTTGATTTGCAACTTCTGGAGTTCTAGCAAACTCTATGAAAACCTTATGCTTTCCATCCTCCAAGGTGCCTGGAGTAGAGTCGGCATCTAGCACTGACGAGTAACCTGCCTCTGCAAAACGTTCTAAATCTTTAGCGGGTGCATGTCCATCAACACTGAAAGCAAGGACCAGAATGTTCCTGTCTTCGCCCATCTTTGATTTGAATTGATCAATACTAAAACTAGGTGATACAACACCCTCTAGATCACCGGCTTTTAAACCTTCGTTTATTTGCATTAGATTATTTCTCCTGATGCTGAGTCAGTTGGTTCTTCTTTCTCAATTTCATCTTTGCCGTGTTTGAAATTGCCAATAAGTTCTTTTGGCATTTTAATTTCAACCACCCAAATATCATGAGCATCAATTTTTCCTTTTGTGGTTCCAGGTCTGTAATCCGCTGGAGTTTTAATCTGTCTTGGTTTTAATAATTCGTCTCGCTTATATGAAACTTTACAGCCTTTATCAAGCAATCTCTTTCCACCTGCTGGATCTGGCATCTTGTCTGCTGGCCACATGAAAGAACACGTGACAAAGTGTCTAGAATCTTCTGGGCCTGAAAGCAATTCGCCTTCTTCCCAATTCTTAAAAACATATACGTCTAATTCGTCTATCACACGCTCGAAGTCCTTTAATATTGAAAGAGTAGGACCTACTGCGTATAGTGATTGTACGTTTTTTATAATATCTAGAACATCATGCATAGTAATTCTTATTTATGATAAAATTTGGCTGACAAATATATGCACTGTTATTGGCTGTTTTTGCCCTTAAGTATTTGTACATGAGTCGAACACACAGACACATTATATCACAATATAAACCAACCTACGAGGGATCATATGCTATTATACAGAAGTCTACAAATGCGGCCTTTATTTCAGCGGAAATTATGGAAATTAATGAGGAAACAAAGGGTATACGACAAGAGAGCGAAGTTGTATATTTTGAATCAACATTGGCTGAAAATCAGGAAACAGAAAGACAGAAGAAGACGGAGAGTGCTAAGGAAAATATTCAAAGCAAGGCAGTTGTCTATGCTTCGTCGTATGTATAGTGAGTCTATTTGATAAATTGATCTAGTACGTTTCCGTAGGCCTTATGGAAATGTGCATAAAGACTTTCAAAGGGGATTAGGTCTCCAAAGTTCGGCTGGCCAGGAACTTCACACTTCAGGACTTCTTCGTTCACTAGATCCAGCACAACTCCTGAATCGAGTATTTTCCCTGGTCCACATTTCTTTTTTGACAATTCAATTAATTCGTCGTACCCACCTTTTGCATTGATACTATATTTTACTATTAGAAATCTTTTTTTGTCGTGCTTTTTGCCCATTACTCTACCGGCTCACCTTCGAATGACATCCAATATCTATCGACTAATCCGGCATTGCAACCTGAGTGCATTGATGTGCCATGCCACTCAAATGCTGTTCCTTTAGGCAGGCCATATGCAACTCTATCTTTATCTAGAAAGAATGCATGGCCAAGATGGCTTGTGACTGCCACCCACACCCTTTTGACTTTCTTAATTTTTTTATCTGGATTTGCTTTTTGTTTGAAACCGTTGTACCTGTCTATGTGCGGATGTGAAAACATTCCAGGCCTCATACCATTTATTTTAACTACTGCATTAGAATATTCAATGCCATATTTTTCAAAATATTTTTTTGGTACACATTCTTTTACTTCCGGGAAGTCTTTGCTGTGCCATTGCCTTATGCCTGTTTTTTTTGCATATAGTTCTGTGCTTTTATCCTCTGTTCGGTTACGGTCTGTAGGAAAGAAGAATGCTTCTTCTACAAAAAACTCTTTGGGTTCTATGTTTTTTGTTATATGATTAACCTTTTCCCAATCGAGATCTAGAACTTCAGTTTCAATACCTTTTAATGACATAGTGGTATTTATTTGCTATTGGGATAGCCTTGCAAGTTTTATCATAACACTGGCTAGATTTATTTCTGGATCTGCTACAAAAGAATGATCCACCAATCCTTGTTTTATTATCAGCACCGCCTTGTCCTGTGCGTCCTCATCTTTGCTGATGATATCCAAGTTGTCATACAGCCATCTGTATATTTCTTCACACTCCTCTGGCCTTGCCTGGGCACATACAAGTTTCCTTGCTTCTTGTATCTTGCCTTGCTTGAACAGTTCAACCATTTGTAATCTGTAATCCTGTTGTCCAGAATCTCCTGACTGTGGAGGCATCAGTTTTCCATCTCTGCAATTTTGTTGTATCATGTTGATGCACTTTCTTAGATCAGGATATGATGCTTTTACGTATGTGTCCAACACTTCTATGTCTGGTTCCATCTGTTCCGCTATCAATATCTCTGCTGTCCTTGCCGTGAATTCGTTCTTGTCAATAGTCTCCATGTGGAATCCTTGGCACCTTGAATGTAGTGCTGGAATGACCCTGTTTGGATAATTGCAAGTCAAAATAAATCTTGCTGATGTGTGATACATTTCCATCACACCACGTAATGCCGCCTGTCCGTTTGGACTCATGTAGTCTGCCTCATCTAGCAAGACATATTTGTATGCACCAAATGGCATGATCTGTACAAACGAATTAATTTTTTCTCTTACTGTGTCTACTGAATTTTCTCTTGAAGCATTTATTTCTAGTATGTCATAACTGCTTACTTCTAGTTCTTGAAACAATACCTTTGCAAGTGTAGTCTTACCCACACCCGGGGCACCACTTAATAATAAATGTGGGATCGCTTTGTCATTGATCCATGTTTGTATTTGATTCCTTTGTGCTTCATCACGTACCACATATTCTTTTAGTGTTTTCGGTCTGTATTTTTCTACCCAAAGTTCTTTCATTTACGTAACCATTTCCTTGCCGCTTCTATTGGATTTTTTAATCCGTCGTATGTTGAATCTATAAACTTAATATGTTTATAAAGGCTTTGTGACAGTTTGTCAACAGTGTTTTGAAGTTTATCAATCTTTTTGTTGAGTGCTTCAAGTTCTTTTTTTGTCATCACAAAGCCTATTATATTATTTTTTGTATTTCGCCGCTTCTTCAGAGCCACCTGTTGCAGTACCTTTACTATAACTGTGGGCACCCATGCCAGCAAGTTCACCGTTCTGCACGATTAGGTATTGGTTCCTAATTGGTGTGCCGTCAAAGAAACATTCAAGTATTTCTCTGACACCGTCAGCATATCTTGTCTGTGCTGATAGTGATGTTCCTGATGTGTGTGGTGTCATACCGTGATTTGGCATTGATCTCCAAACGTGATCATTTGGTGCTGGTTGTGGGAACCAAACGTCTCCTGCATAGCCAGACAGTTGTCCACTTTTCAATGCATCAGCGATGGCTTCTCTGTTACAGATTTTGCCTCTCGCAGTGTTCACAATGTAAGCACCTTTTTTCATCTTGCTTATCATTTCAGCATCAAATAAGTTTTCTGTCTCTGGGTGTAGTGGACAGTTGATTGTCACAACGTCACATACCTTGACCATTGATTCAACTGACTCATGGAAAGTGAGATTTAACTCTTTCTCCACTGCTTCAGGCAATCTGTGTCTGTCAAAGTAATGTAGATGTACATCAAATGGTTTCATTTTTCTCAAAGCATCAAGACCGATTCTTCCTGCCGCAACTGTTCCGATGTGCATTCCTTCCACATCATAACTTCTCTGTACTGCGTCAGCAATATTCCAACCACCTTCATTAACTATTCTATGTTGGTTGTGGTAGTCTCTGACCATTGAAACGATCATCATGACAATGTGTTCTGCAACTGATCTTGAATTACAGTAGGTCACTTCAACAACATCAATCTTGTTGTCCATTGCCGCTTGTAAATCCACGTGATCAGATCCGATACCTGCCGTGATAGCCATTTTAAGGTTTTTTGCTTTTTCTATTTTTTCCCTTGTGAGATAGTAAGGAAAGAAAGGTTGTGATATAACAACATCAGCATCAACAATGTGTTTGTCGGCTTCGCAGTCGTCACCATCTTTGCTAGACGTCACAACTAATTCATGTCCTGCGTCTTCCAAGAACTTTCTAAGTCCTAGTTCACCCGACACACAACCTAGCAAATCACCTGGATTGAAATCTCTTCCTTTTGGTGATGGTAGCGTCATGCCATCTGGATACTTCTCTAACTTGGGGAGATCCGTAAGTGGATAACTCTCAGGCATTCCGCCTTTAGGGTCGTCGTATAATACGCATAGTATTTTCATTTTATCTCCTGTTAGTGTTATTGATTATACAGAATTCTCTAGGTATTGTCTATATAATTGTTCCTGGGCCATGTTTTTACCTTTGGCCTCGACCTGTATGTCGAAGTTTTCCGAGAACGATAGTGCCCAGTCGTTAACCTTCCTGTTTGGTAATAGGTCCGAGTGTGCTCGTAGTTTCTGTTTTTTGCAACCTCTGTCTAGTAAATCTTTGATGTTGTGCATCTCTGTGTGTGTTTTGTCACCTAAGTCTGCAACTGCCAAGTGTTCATCTCTTGAATAAGAGTAGTGCATACTAGGCCTTACACCACGCCAACTGTCGATAACTCTTTTCACTCTGTCGTCATTTGCTTCAATATATTCCTCGTCTCTGATCCAATGATGATGTATGTCTAGCACAAGAGCAAGATCCTTTTCCAATTCAAGACTGGCATCTAGTCCCCAACCCATTTCGTCATTCTCGATTGTGATCAGATTACGTGCCTCGGGAGATAACCTTGGTAGTGCTTTACGTATGCCATCAGGTCCTTGTCTGCCAGAGATGTGTACATTAATCTTGCAACCATCCTGGAATGACTTACCAAAACCCATCCAACGTGCCATGTCGGTATGGTATTCAAATTCTTCTATGCTACGTTCTACAATATCTGGTGTTGCACTTGAAAGCACACAGAATTGTCCTGGATGGAAACTTACCTTTACGCCTAGTTTTCTAGCCATTTCACCTACAGGTGCAAATAACTTAGGCAGGTGGTTCTGTAATTCTGGTCTCTGCCACCAAGACTTCCAATCTTTTTCAGTGTAACCTTGAAGCATCTCACTACCTAGTCTCACCATCCTACGTTCAGGTGGCAGTGAGCCAACACGTTGTACCAGTCTACGTGCGGCAAGTGTGTTGTGTGTTAGTATGTCCCATTGGCGTTGTTCTGCCTCGTCCTTGTGCTCACGTAGCCAACGCATGGTTGTGGATCTGCCATTAAGTTCTCTGTCCTTGGCATTTACTTTCATGCCGCCAAATTCTTTCTCAGAGTTCAACCATTTGCAACAGAAACCAAAACGTCTTACCATGCCTTTATTGTAACAGATATATGTAGTTTGTCAATCTTTATAGAAGGCCCACTGGCCAATTATATCACTGCACTCCAGTTTGAAACCGTATTCTCTGTCGATGTCTCGCAGTATTTTGTTTGCCTTGGCCATGTTCAATCCTATGTCTGCTGGTAATGGCAAGGCTTCTATCTCTTTTTCTTTCATTGCTTTGGCGGCCTGTACCCTGTGCCAACCATCTGTCAACAAATAGTATCCGGAATCTTTTATGGGAGTTACAAGTATTGGATCAAACGGCTCTTCTTGTTTTTTAAGTTTGTTTATCCAACCTCTTTTTTCTTTATTAAGAGGACGTACTGCACCGAGACCCATTTCAGCCATTGTAACAAGTTTATCAATGGGCACGAGTGTCCTTTTGAGTTTGATCTTTTTCATTACTTAATGCCTTTAATTTTTTTATATGTTTTGTGGAGTGCATAGAACCATAATCCATTAATGCTTGGCTCAACAAGTGCAACAGCACCGGCCTCCCATAAACTGGCTCCTGTCATCACACTGACCACAGTCATTGCTATTATAATATGGCCAAATGTATAAATCAGTGCAAGTCCTAAACTTGAACTAGTTAATAATTTTTGAAATGCTCCTTGTATGCCTTGTGTAAACTCAGTCATTGCCCGGAAGTGATGTCATTTGTTGCATTCCACCAGTGTTGACGTATCCTGCTTGTTTTCTATTGAATTCTGGTTCATCGTCTGATACAAGGAGAATGTCATTCTCGTCAATCATTCTGACTTCTAATTCAACGCCTATCTCACCGGCAGATCCTTTTTCTTTTCTTTTAACTTTGAATGCTCTTGACCATCTGCCATGTGCAACCAATATCCATTGTCCGACTTTAACGTCATCTTGTAACCTACCTACGGCGTATACTTTGCCCCATCTAGGGTGTATGCCTTCTGCGGTGCCGTCGTCGTCAACTAATATGATTCCACCTTTGGATTTTGTTTCTCCAAAGTGCATATCGGATACCAACACTCTTTTCTTAAGTGGGATTATATCATTCTCCACGGTGTATTGCTTACCACCATGAGAACCAAAACCTTTGTTCTGTAAGTCTTCTATCTGTCCCATATAGAAGTATTATATAAGATTTATTCTAGTCCGTCAAGAGCCGCTTCTATGCCTTTTTTAGGCGAGGCTTTTGGTTTTGTAGATTTCGTTACCTGTTTGGCTTGTGGCTTTGCAGTCATCACTGGTTTAGGTGCTGGTGCAGTCTTTCTAGGTGCCTGTGGTTTTGCTCTCGCAGGCCTGTCATCGACTCTGCCCTTTGGTTGCTCGTAGTATTTTTTTATGACTTTGTCTTTTGACGTAATTATCTGACCGCCTGGTCCTAGCACATCACCACGTGCATTCACGTTCATGTTTCCAACTGCTATTTGATCTTCGTTGGTTGCTCTCAATTTTTCTATGTCGATCATTCTGCCCTGCATAGATCTGTACATTCTTTTTCTTGTTGGTCTTGCTACCATAATATGCTCCTATTACAATTACTTATCATCACGTTGATCACCTGGTCCTAAAATATCTCCAGGAAGGTCGCCATAGACGATCAAAACACTCCTAGGTTCGTCGCTGTCATTTACCGCTGTGTGGGTGTGCTCTAAAGTGTTGATCAGACATGGCCTATTCTTAAATGGTACCACGCCTGCTTTACCAAGTTTGAAATGATTTTTAGACCAATCGCCCTTCAAAGGCCAGTAAAATTTTTTACAACCTCGTATCACACTGTATTTTTTTCTACTATAATGGTCATCCCTGTGCATGAATAGATGGCTCTTTGGATACAGAGTCTGCATTGAAATACTTAATATATTTTTGTAACCGACTTTATCTATTAAGAGTTCTTTCATTTTAGGTGCTTTAGACCAATCCATATCTAGAAACGGAAGATCTGATTTTGTAGGTGAGTTTGTCTTTATATCCATTACTCCTCGAAAGGCTCCTGTGATATCTCTTACATTAATAGCATTCATCTCCTCAATGATGTCATCAACTTCTGGAGTTTCGATGTCTAAAATCTTATATGGTGTGTAATCAGTGTCTGTTTTCCACCAGTGTGGACCATCACCATTTGCCAGATAACTTTTTATACTTTCAGGAAATTGGTTTTCTAGCACACAAGGTCTATCAACAGTAAAAACATATTTTGTAAAGAGATTCTTTCCGAAATCTCCACCGTCTATTTCTGTAAAAACCCTATCTAGAAACACCCCTAATTTTGTGTGTATCCAGAGTTTCATGACTCCACCTTCGTCCCACATGGCCGCGGCAGGTTGATGTTCACTCCCATTTCCGTCAACGTAGTATCCTGTGTAAAGAGTGTGCTCTATACTTTCATCATTCAGTTTTACATCTTTGATTTCTGTTCTCTGTCCTGTATAAGGCAAGTTTAATTCGTACCACCCATCATCTAAACTGAAATCTTCATCCAGTTTGAAATCTGTTCTATTGCCCGATAGGTCTAGTAGGAAATTTTCTTTTATGGGCCTGTTGCTCTCAATAGAAATCTTCATCGTAAAAATTCTTTGATGTCTAGATTGTAAAGTAAAGGGTTAATCTTGTGTACTCCAATCAAGAACAAACAGAAACTGGCCACACTCGATCCTCTTCCAACTCCCCATACAATGTTGTTGGCTCGTAGTGTGTCAACAAAATATATTAAGAACTGTAACACTTTTACAAATTTTTTCTTCTCGAATAAATCATATTCGGTTTGCACTCTCATCTTTTCCTCATCGTTTTGGCATTTGTCTAATAGCCATTGTAACACATTTATTTGATAATACTTCTCTGGCATGTGCCAATTACCAATATTTATTGTGTCAAATTCTTCCACAGATTTTCTGTCTGGCACTGTTTTAATCAGCGGAAACCCTAATCCTGTCTGTTTTATTGCGTTGTTGTATTGCTCTGTTTCGCTGAAGAACAATTTAGAAATATCAAAGTCTGGATTGTTGTAAAGTAGGTCTATGGTTTCCTGTTCAGAAAATACCACATCACCGTGTTCATTTGTTTTTGTCTTTGCCGCCATCTAAAACCTTTGGTTGGAACTCAAATATTTTAGCATGGTACTCGTGCTGTTTGTCAACAGGAATCTTTTGATTGTTCCAACTGAAATGTCCTGTGTATATGCCTTTGTCCAATTCTTCATCATATGTCGCCGTGTCGGGTCTTAACCACCATGGATCAAACGTGTTGTATTTTTCCGAGAACCAGTCCGGTCTATCTAAAAGTATAAGCTCTTTGCTGTCTTTGTCAACCGTATAGGTAATACCGTCGCCCTGCCAGGAACTGAGTGATATGTGATTTATGACAATCTTACTATCTAGTATGCTGTTGGCCTTGCAGAAACACACGGCCGCCATTATCTGATCGTAAGGTGGTTTTGGTAACTCGATAAACCTATTATTGGTATTAGTTTTCAAAATACCATATAATTTTTCATCACGCCATGTGGTAATTGTATTTGCAAACACTTGTTCAAAAAGACTTTTCAATCTTTCAAAGTATTCTGTCTGTTCTTTTAAATTTGCAGTGTGAGGTGTGAGTGATATTTCTACCTTGTACTCGTTAGGAAAAAGTTCTCCGTCGACGATTATTATTGATTTAAATTTAGTTTTCCAAGTGAAACTGTTTGACATCAACAATACTTACTAGTCTATGTTGATCAGGTCTCCAATATCTGGTTCGTTCCTTAATTTCTTGTTGTTCTTGTGCCAGGCCTCAATTCTTCTTTGTCTGATGGCATCACGATATGTGTTGAGAGCCATTTGTAGATTGGCCAACATTTCAGGATTACGTCCACGTCTTGCTATTGCAACTTTTCTTGTGAGATCTTTAATCCTTTTTGAAATGTCCTCTTCGGACATATTACCTATTTCTTCTTGCATTGGATGGAAATACATCACCACCTCCTATTAGATATAGTTTTTGCCTAACTGATGCATCAATATGGTAGTGCCTCCATCTGCACTCATGAATTCATACAGATATCTACCTGATGTTGGACATGTGATTGTTTTAGAACTGCCATCTCCGCCATCAACATTTTCTGATACTTTCACACTGTTTGGAATTGTGATTGTGTGTGCTGTACTGGCGTAGCCAATATCTAAAATTATTCTGCCCAGTTTGCCTGTTGCTGGTAGGTTCAGGAAACTCAAAGTTATTGAAGCATTGGTTGTCAAAGTTTGATAATGACCTTTTTCATGGTCTAATGTGATTGCACCGCCTGTTGTGCCATGTGCGAACACTGTTTCTGAATTGTCTTTTAATTCTGCATCTGAAACAATATTACCTGAGAAATCATTGTTAGCATTTAGGCTTGCCTTATTACTCTGTAGGTCTTCAATTTCAGTTTTTGTTTCCGTGAAGTTGTTCTTGATTGCATTGAAGTTGTCCCTCATGCCCTGAGAACTGTTGTCTTGTCCTGCTGTTGGGTATGTCCCGTCTATGTTTCCTGGTACTATGTTACTTGCCATTATGTTATATCCCTAAATCTTAGATATTTATCGTTGCTTCTCTCCACGGTTATAACATCTCCGTCTGCCGGCACCGATGCTATGTTGAAAACAATGGTCGTTTTTTGATTACCAACATCATGCGTAAGATGATAGTCTAATCCTCCTTCATCATCCCTTGTCTTGGTTGTTGTGCCAACTTTTACCAAAATATCTTCTTCATGCACTATTTCGTCTAGGGCAAAAGATAATGTAGACCCATCACCTGTAAATGTTGATGGTGAAACTTTGCTTGTTGATACAGAATATCTGTCTATTATAAACAGTATTTTTTTGAAATCTAAGTTTAAATCTTCTATCCTCTTCTTTAATTTTCCAGATGTGCCCGGTTTACAATACAATATTGGCACTGCTTTTATGTAACCCAGCGGACCTTGTGAGCCAGCCTGTTCTGTCTTCATCCATAACGGTAGGTAAGTCCATTCGTCATGACCCAATGCTTTGATCCTGTCTCTCATGTTTTCAACTGCATTTGGCCTTATTGTTGTTGCCCCTGTTTCTATCCCGTCATTGTTAACAAATCTATCAACAATATCTAAATAGACAACTTCGTAGATCACTGTGCCATTCTGTTTTGCAACCGCTGTTTTCAAATCACCAAAATATAATGTCACAGGTGCATGATTAGATTCCATTTGATTCTGATACGTTGTCAGTGTCTGTGTTTCCACTCCAGCAATCATCAACATCTTAGGCGTAAGTTTCATGCCGAAGTTTGCGTCCTCTGGTCTGTAAATCTCTTCTGGAGAATTAATATTTGGATCTTGTGCTATATTGTAGAATATATTTTCGTCTATAAAAGAAGTTGCCTGTCCTTCAAAGGATCCATATTCAATTGATGTGTATGGTATGTCAACAAGCACTGTGAATGTTTTTGTTGCGGCCAGTTCTTCATACTGATCACTTACAGTCACAGTGAAAGTATAGGATCTAGTAGAATCTGTAAAGTCACTTGACCTGATTGTTCCAACCAGATTGCCTAGGGGAGAAAGTGTAATGCCCGGTGGTAGGCTTCCTGATGCTAATTTGTAAAACAGAACTCTGTTCGGCTGTTCAGGATCTGCCTGTATGTTCAGTGTGCTTGGAATATCGGCATGTAAAGTTCCAACGTTTTCGTCTGTTGTGAATTGGATACCTATGTCTATGTCTCCCAACACTGTCATTGTGAATGATTTGTCTGTGAAAACCTGTTGTCCTGTGTCCATGGTTCTTGTTGCTCTCATGGTAAAGACGAAATCTGTTTGTACTTCTCCCTGCCTTGGAAGGAAACCAAAAATTTCTCCTGAATTTGAATCTATCTGTAGTCCTGTTGGCAATGTGCCGTCCTGCAATGAGTAGACGAAAGCATTTCCTGTTGAGTCAGCGTCTTCTATGTCTATTTTGATAACCACTTGGTTGTCGTGTCTGAATGTTCCTAGTGCTGTGTTAGTCAAGAACACAGGTCTTCTTTGAGATGAAAGGTCCATTGTGATTGGGAAATTGTTTATTTCCGTCATGTCCGCTGTGATATTAGGATTGTTCACGTTCCAATAGGCCGCCGAGTACACAAATATATGATTTTCTTGTGTTGTAACCGAAGTTCCGTCACTCACTCTACAAGTGATAGGAAATGTCATTGCAATCTGTCTTGTCGAATCTTCAAAGTAGTCGTCAGTGAGCCTGCATATTCCTGTCAATTCTCCTGCTTCGCTCAAAGATAATCCAGGTGGCAATATTCCTGACTGTATTTCAAATCTCATATCTCTTCCAACTGCTCGGTCACCGTCTGTTGCATGGAATTGGAAGTCTACACGTTCTCCGTCCAACACCCAATACAGTCCTACTCTAGTTGAGTCTGCAAGTTGTAACTGTCCAGCCGCAGTTGTGAATACTGGATTGTCTTGTCCCTCGATGTCTAATGAAAAAGTTCTGTCTGTTATGGTACTGCCGGCCGTGGCTCGCACGACGAAGGTGTAAAGAGTTCTTTTGGCAACCTCAGCCGGAGTACCTGTAAGTAAGCCTGTGGAAGTCAGAGACATTCCAGTTGGTAGGCTTCCTGCGATTATGGAGTAAGTGATGGCCGTTGAGTCACTAGTATTCGCCTCAAGTTGAAGTGAATACGTGCTGTCTTCGGCGAATGTCGCCAATTTACCTTCTGTGGTTGTCCACACCGGTGTTGCCATTAACTTTACTCCTTACAAGGGTATTTATTGGATATCAGTGGTGATTATTCTGTGTACGAATCCAGTGTTCTAGGTGCTGTTGGAGGTCTTCACGCTTGATCTTGTCTGATTCACGCTTGATGGCTTCCTTCAAACGATTAATCTCAGATCGGGGAGATTTATACTGTCTCTGGTACCTGGTGTATTTCCTCATAGATGTGTGTTGTGTCTAAATTATATTAAACGTTTATTTTACATGCCTGGGTTTTGAATGTCACAGATCCAGGAGAGATGTTTGTGGCTCTCAATCTAACATTATTTCCATCAATATCAACACTGTAAGTGGCCACAGCACCTCCGCTGTAAGTTGATATAGATCCAAACGTGGCGATGTATGCGTTTGACCCATCATGTGTGACGTTGGCCTCAACCATCTCGTGTCTACCGTTTGTGGCATCAACCGCGGATATAAAAAACTTGGCACTTCTGTCAACAGTTTTGTTAAATGAAGAAATTGTGTCAGTTTGTGAACTTGCTATGTCCTTCGTTGTATCAGAAATAGCCGAGTGGGTTAAAGCCGCACCCGCAGTCGCGAATGACAATGTGCCCGAACCGTCTGTTGTCAAGAACTGTCCTGCTGTTCCGTCCGTGGTTGGGAACACGAATCCGCTGATTGATACACCGCCTGTGCCACTACCTGATAATTCAAGGTCAGCATTAGACTCGGTGGTTGTTACAGTGTTGTCTCGTATTGTGATTCCATCTATTACCGCCGAAGTGGTTGCAGTAAGTGTGGTGAAAGTTCCTGCCAATGGTGTCGAGGCACCTATCACTGTGTTGTCAATGGTTCCGCCATTGATGTCCGCTTTGGACATCACAACAGATCCTGTTCCTGCCGGTTCTATTGTTAAGTCAGAGTTGGATTGTGTTGTTGTAATTTTGTTGTCTGTTATCTTAATGTTCCCATCAACGGTAAGGGTGTTAAGAACTACACTTCCTGTTCCACCTGGTGTAAGGTTTAGGTCAGCGTTTGAAGATGTGCCAATGATGTTGTCATTAAAAGTAAGATTGTCTATTGTAGTTGTACCAACTAAACTAGTTGTGCCAGTAACATTCAAAGTTGACAGTGTTGTCAATCCAGATGGAACAGCCAATGTTGATGAAACCGAAGTTGCACCTGTCAGAGTTGATGTCCCTTCAACAGTCAGTGTGCCGTCAACAATAAGTCCATCATTAATATTAATAATAGAAGAATCATCTGAACTTAAAGTTGTTCCATTAATCTTGATTGCGCCAAAAACCACAGATCCTGTGCCCGATGGAATCAAATTAATATTCTCGTTTGATCTTGTGCCTTCTATGTTGTTGTCGTTGAATCGGAATGCTGGAAAATTCACTGATCCAGCACCTGCAGGTCCAAAAATCAAGTCATCATTACTTCTGATTGTTTTAATCGAGTTTCCACTTATGAGGATGGCGTCAGATGATATACCAGGAGCCGTGTAGACTTCTGTGAAGTTCTCATTGATCTTACGCATCGCCTCACGTAAAGTATCACCTGTACCGTCGTTTGCGTTAGATCCTCTGTTTATTACCTGTTGTGCCATATTAAACCTTCATTAACCTTCTCACCACTGTTACAGTGTGCGTGTTAGTATTACTTATCGTACCTCTCAACCTGACATTGTCTCCAACTACGTCGGCAGTGATATCCACCATGTCGCCTGTGTGGTTAGTCACCCTACCAAATGTTGACAAATAAACGTTTGTGCCGTCATGTGTCAGGTTGGCATCCAGTGTTTCATATAAACCTAGAGAACCGCTGGCAGGATCACTGATTGAAATCTGATATTTTGCACTTCTGAATTCTGTTTTGTCAAATGAGTCCAGTGTTGCAATGGAACTAGGTGCCCCGGCCGCCCTTGCAAGGTGTACCCTGTACATGTTGACAGTGGTATCTGTGTTCTGTTGATTGTTCTCTGCCCGAAGTTCAACGTTGCCGCTGTTCATGGCCGCGGTGAATTTCATCAGAGGCGTAGTTGTGGAATGTGTGCTGATGTTTGCCACGTCATCTACGATGTAGGCATCCGCGCCATCTGATGTTACCATCAGTTCTGCTATCTGTGATTCATTCGCCGCATTTTTTCCAACAACAACATAGTTGGCAAGTTGATATGTGCTCTGTGCGAAACTGTCTAACACGTCATAAGCAAAACTTGTTCCTCGTAGCATGTGTATTCTGAATGCATTGACAATGGTGCTTCCGCCTGCTGATGAGGCCGCACTCAATGTCACAGTGTTTGATCCATCATGTGCCGCCGAAAGTGTGATCATTGGAGTCGACTTGGATGACACGTGGTTGGCGTGTGACACAAAGGCCTCCGCACCGTTGGTGATCACAGACGCTTCTTGTATCTCCGAAGTGCCTTCGGATGCGTTATGAGCCACGATCACATAGTGGGCACCTGTTTGACTCGTGTCTTGGAAAGTGTCTATTGGAGTGGCCGAACTTGATACTGTCGCTGTGTCAATCAATTTAGAGTCAGCACCTTCGGCATTGTTTTCAGTGTCCGCCAATCGTATCCTGTAGAATTTTACTTTGACGTCAGGTATATTACCCGCACACCTCAATCTTAGATTGCCTCCAGATATGTCCGCAGTCAGTGTCACCAGTGAAACGTGTGAGAAGTGTTCGTTGAATGCAGTTATGTAGGCATCTGTGCCATCGTGCACCACAAGACATTCTATGTTGCTTGTGAAACCGGAAACAGTTTCTTTGGCAGAGATGTAATATTTTGCTCCCCTGTAACTCGAAGTTGCCCATGAGTCGAGGTTGTCAGTTTGTCCAACAGGTGCCTTCATGTGTACCCTGTATGCGGCAACCTTGGTCGAACCACCAGATGTTGAGGATGCCGACAGTGTCACAGTTGAAGAACCGTCATGTGCCGCTGTAAGATCAAGTTGGTTTGTTCCTTTCGTACTCACGTATGGTCCAGATGAAACAAAAGCACCTGTGCCATTTGTTATGACATTGGCTTCCTGTATCGATGCCGCCCCTTCAGTGGAGTTATATCCAATTATCACGTAGTGTGCACCGTCCACTTCCGTGTCTACGAATGTGTCAACTGCCGTTGAAGAACTCGATGCTACCACACCGCCTATCACTTTGGTGTTAGTGAATGTTTGTGTTGATGGTTCATCATTTAAAATTACTTTATAGAAAGTTATCCTTGTGTTGTCCTGTGCCACCACCACTCTCAATCTGAGAAGACCACCACTTATATCTGCTGTGAGATTTCCATTGATCAAACTTGCACTGCCACTGTGGTGTTCATTGTATGAATTTATGAATGCGTTGGTGCCATCATGTACGACCAAGGCCTCAATGTTGCTTACCTCGTTGCTGTCTAGGTTGTTTAGTGATATGAAATATTTCGCACCTCTGAAATCTGCGATTTGAAAACTGTCAATGGTTGCAGTTGAACTTGTTGGTGCTTTCAATCTGATTGCGAAAGCCTGCACAGTAGATGCTCCTGAAGTTGAACTTGCCTTGACACTTACTATCCCAGAAGATATTGTTGCAGATATCTCCAACATGTCTGTGCCTTTAGAACTAACATTTGGACCTTGTTGCACAAAAACATTTGTGCCGTCTGTTACTACCACTGCCTCACAAATGAAATTTTCAGTTGAACCTTTTTGACCAGTGATCACGTAGTGTACAGCATCAGTGACACTGGCTTGGAATGCATCAAATTCAGTTGCAGTACTTGACACGATGGTGTTACCTATTATTTTCCTTGTGCTGTCACTGTTTGCCTCCTCGACTTCAGAGTCTCCAAATGCAACTACCCTGTTTACTATTACTTTTGTGCTATCGCCCGCTGTGGCCGATCCTCTTAATCGTAAAGAAGTTCCATTTATGTCTGCTGTTAGATTGATAAGGCTGTTATTGCCTGTAAAAAATTCGTTGTAGGTCGTAATGTATGCATTTGTGCCGTCATGTGTAACCAATGCTTCGATGTTTCCTGTTTCTCCTGTTGCCTGATTAACAACCGTGATGAAATATTTGGCTCCATTGTGTGGTCCGTGTGTGAATGCATTAAGAGTGGTCTCCGTACTGTCTATGATACTCGTGTTAACAATGTCATTTACTAAACCTAATTCTCCAGCGAACCCTGTGCCTGTGCCATCACCAAGTCCAATTCTGTAATATGCCATTGTGTTGTTGGCCGAAACACTACTGCCATCTGAGTCTGTTGATCTCAATCTTATTTTGCTTGTACTGTCACCAGCGGACACCATGTCAGTGGTGTAAATTGGATGTTGGTCCGCTTCATCTGTGCTTACTATTGACGAACTCGTCATGAATGAATCTTGTAAGTTGTGGCAAAGCGATATCTTCTGTGTCTCGAAACTGCCATTTGCAACGTCATGATTTATAACATAGAATAAAGCGCCATCATACGTGCCTGCTGTGAACTCTGCACACGTGGTTGTGCCTGATGCTGATAGTGTGGCATGATTTCCTTCTGCCGCAACAGCATTCACTGTTGTTTCTTGTATTCCTCCAACAGTCAAAGTATCTGTGTCTGCCTTGCCGTCACCACTCGTGTACCCAGAAGAGTCATTGTCACCCAATCCGATCCTGTAGTAGGCCAGTGTGTTGGAGTTCGATTTTGAAGAGTCATCTAGTCTTCCACCATTACCTAGCAATCTCACATCACTTCCACTGACGTCTGCGTCTGTCTCTAGGTGATTGTGACTTAGGTCAGTCCGCGTGATCGAAGATGACGTTATGAATGCATCTGAATTGTTGTGCATCACTGAATATTTGAAAGTGGCCAGTCCGGAGTTTTCTATGTCATTTGAAACTCCCAAATACCATGCACTGTCGTAGGCAGATTTGTCAAAATCTGCAAGTGTTCTTTGTGTGCTTAATATGGAAGTACATGTTCCTGTCGCTGTGATGGTGTCTACCCTTGTCTCATTGGCACCACCAAACGTGACTCCTGCATTTAATCCAATTTTTCCAGTTGTGCCAGTTGAAGTGTTGTCTCCTAGGCCTATCGCATAATATGAAATTGCATTTTGTATCGCTGTTGATCCATCAGTAACACCAGTTGCTTTCAATTCTATGTTGGAACCATTGACTCCAACATCAAATGCAGTGATGTCATTCATTGCACCTGTTTTCACCACATGTGAATCTGAAACAAATGCATCACGTGTGCTTCCATCGGAGGTGATCCCGTGGTGAACTGACAATTTGTTTATTTTGAATTCATTGTTGGTTATATCCTTCTGTACCATGTGATAGAACACACTGTCGTAATCGGATTGAGCAACGGTGTTGATGACTTTTTGAGTGGTCATGTCAGGATTGACGTCACCTCTGAAACTGTTTGTGTCTATCGTTGTTGATGCTGTGTTGCTGACTGTCTGTGCACCAATAACCTTTTCATAACTGTTGATTGTTGAGTCCGATTCGTTGTCTGCAAGAAGAACTCTGTACATTGTGCATCTACAAGTTCCTGCTGTACCATTGGAACCTCTCACTATTACATCACCTCCAAAAATAACTGCTGAAAATGTCACCAATTCGGTGTTGCCGGAATTGGTTGATAATTTATTGTATTCGGTAATAAATGCGTCAGAGCCGTTGTGTACCACAAGCAGTTCAGCGTTCATTACTTCGTTTGTTGTTGTGTTGTTCACTGACACATAATACTTTGCTCCCCTGTAACTCGAAGTTGCCCATGTGTCTATTGTTGTAGTTGCACTCTCAACGTCTGCTATGACTTTTGTGGCCACGGGCCCATCTGAGTATCCTGATGAATCATTATCTCCCAAACCAAGCCTATAAAAAGTCAATGCATTGAACGTGGATTTAGTCGAACCGTCTGCCAGTGTGCCTGCCTGTCCTTTGAATCTTACTTTTCCTACTGACGTTCTTATATCAGTATTTGTGGAAATTATTTGATCGTCGTTATTTGTTTTAATAATTTGCGTTGTCCCATCAAAGGTATCAAATGTGCTACCATCATCAGTCCCTTGGGCAATGGTTGTCTTGAATCCTGCATACTCGATTGAACTGTCAGCGGCGTCATATCTCTGCAAACAAAGATACCATGCACTGTCATACTTTGCTTGATCCCACTCGTCTAGCAAACTGTCTGAGCCTGCACCTATATTTTCGTGAGCACCAACGGCTGTGTTTGCATCTATTTCAGTGAGTGATGAAAATCCAATCGTGTTCTTTGAGTCCTGGATGTCCGACTGTCCAAGCAAGATCGGACTGGTAACCCAACTGATTACTTTGCTACCATTCGTGCTTAGAAGTTGTCCTGAGTTACCATCTGCATTTGGTAACTTGAAATCCTTAAGGTAAACATATCCATTTCCATTTGCCTGCATTTCCAGGTTGGCATTTGACTCGATGGCTTTTATTTCATTATGTGCAATTTTCACTCCTGTGGTCGAAAGGGTACCATCTGCCGCAGGATCGAATGTAAGTGTTGTGAAATTTCCCGCCGCTGGTGTTGTTGCACCAATCACTGTGTTGTCTACCTCATTAGGAGTGCCACCACCATTAATGTCTATTTTTGAAATCTTCACAGATCCTGTGCCATTAGCGGCAAGATCAAAATTACTGTTGGTGGTTGTAACCCTTAAAATTTCAGCGTCCATTTCCAGATTGGAGTCAACTGTCAGTTTAGACACATTGACCACCCCTGTCCCGCCCGGCGTCAAAATAAGATCTGCGTTTGAACTGGTAGAAATTATGTTGTCATTGAAACTGAGATTGTCTACGGTTGTTGTACCAACGAACGATGATGCACCTGACACAGTCAAAGTTGAAAGCGTCGTTTCATCAGTGACATTCAATGTTGAATTGATTGTGACTGCACCTTGTAAATCCGTCCCTTGTGCAGTCATGGTGCCATCCACGTTTACATTCTCATTGATGTTAACAATAGATGAATCCGTCCCGTGTATGCTAGTTCCAGAAAATCCTATGCCGTCTATGACCAATAACCCAGATCCATTTGGCACAATCCTGATGTCACCGTTTGTGTTAAGATTAGAAATGTTGTTGTCATTGATCTTGAAGTCTCCCATTATGACACTGCCTGTGCCTGACACTCCTAAATCAATACTTGCATTGGAAGATAGTGTTGCAATTTTGTTGTCTTGGAATCGTATGTCAGATTTTACAGGAGGAAATTCGAATACTTCTGTAAAGTTATCATTGATCTTTACTGCGGCAGTTCTGATGCTATCACCTGTTCCGTCTGCTCCGCCCAGTGTACCGAGATCAATTGTCTTCTGTGCCATAGAGATCTCCTATTAACCCGTGCTTATTTTGACATCGTTTCCTGATCTAAACAGTCTGCCTGCCACTCCTGGGTCCGAAGTTGGTAGTGCAGTGAAGTCTATCTGTGCACCATCAACTTCTAAATTACCTTTTACTTGAGTTTTTGTGTGTCCAACTCTAAAACGTTCTGCCAATGAAGAGCCATCATGTGTTTTTACAAATACCTCATTGGAAGTACCTGATGTTCCATCCATTCTCAATTCTGCTCTTACATTACCTCCAGATTGTTGGAAGTCTATGCCGGGTTGGTTGGCGTCTGCTGTTCTTTGAAGTGTTATGATCGATGAGGCCGATTTGATGTGTAGTTGTGTGTCAGGTGAACTAACAGAACCAATACCCACCTGTCCGCCTGCTTTCAATAATATGTCACCAGTGCCATCTGTTTCTAGTGTGATGTCACCGTTTGTGCCATCAGTAATTTTGATTGTTCCTGAATCTGTTCCAGCGTTTGTGCTCAAAGTCAAATCAGTAGCGCCAGTGGATGTAACTGATCCTACAACTGAAACACCAGTTGCGGTTGTTTCAAACTTTTTAACATTGTCGTGATAAAGTTCAACTGCACCGTCGGCAATACCCTTCACCATTGGTTCTGTGCCACTATCTTTAGAAAGTATTACATTGTTGTCACTCTGCAGGTAAAGGTTTCCTGTTCCTACTTCTCTTACTATTGAATGACCTCCGTTGTGGAATATCCTTAGATCACCGGAATCACCAAATTTTATTTCGTCACTATCACCTAGTGTTAGATTTCCTATGACTTTTACTGTGCCTGTGCCGGCCGCATCAAGTTCTAGATTGGCGTTTGATGCCGAAGTTGTAATTTTGTTGTCAGTGATGCTGATCCCATCATCGATGTTAAGTGTTCCTGTGACTTTGGCACCATCACCGGTTACTCTGAATTTTTCTACTAGACCTCCTGACACAGTAAAAGTGTCGAATATAATTTCGTTTGATGCTCCACTTGTGCCGTCCATCTTGATGTTGGCCGCATCAGTGCCTCCCGAGCCTTTGAAAGTTATTGCCGGCTGGTTGGCGTTGTCTGTTCTCTTCAAAAATATTGTTGGAGTAGCGGCTGTTAGAAACAGATTACCCGTGATATCAATCACTCCAGCACTGGTGTCGAGAACCTTTGTGCCGTCATGATGTATTTCGACCTCCGCGGCATCTATAATTACTTTTCCAGTGCCACTGCCATCTATGTTCAGTGTGGCGTTTGAACCATTAGACACTATGGTGTTTGTGACTAATGAACCTGTTGTTGTGCTACCGTTGACTACAAATGGTCCAGAGGACACGATGTTACCTGTTCCGTTTGCTACAAAGGTGATGTCTGCGTTGGTATCCAACGAACTTATTGTTGTGTTGTTTAGTGATAGCCTATCTATCTCAACAATTCCAGTTCCGTTTGCAATTATTTTCGTATCACCGTTGGTTGTTGGATTGATTAAAATTCCGCCCGATGATGTAGTGCCTGCCAAATCCGTATAGAGTTCCTCGAAGTTCGTGTTGATCTTCGTCATGGCCGTACGTAAAGTATCGCCCGTCGCTGTATTTCCTTCTATTCCTGTGTCTATTGTTTTTCTAGCCATATTTCGGTTTTACATATTTATTAAATAATTACATGTTCGTAGAAACGCTCAAAACGTTGAAATTATACAAAAGAGAGAGCAAACTAGGAATCTGTCACACCGTAAGAAGGAATAACATAATATACGTGCTTAAATGCGACACCTGTGGTACAACATTCAAAAAACCAAAATCCAAGGTAGACCCAGAAAGGGTTGAAAAAGGCCACAAACATTTCTGTGATAGATGTGACCTATAGGTTTACCCAGTCTTTTTGTTGCTGATCGTCTGATATCCATCTCATCAAGTGAGCATAGATGCCTATCTTTATGTTGGGTTGATCACAATACCATCTCAGGAAAGAGTTTCCGTCTATGTATTCTCTCCGATTAATAAAATAGAAATTGGTTTCGGGAAACTTTCTAAATGTTTGCCTTAGTTGGTACATCCATTCATATTTTAGATATGCCTTCATGCTCATACGTGATGGGTAATTTGGTGAGTTCTTGTATATGTTGTTTTGTATCCTGCTAGGTTCCTCCATCTCCCATTGTCTTGCACCCAATATGTCGAAGGCCAGTATGACAACATTTTTAACTCCAGACTCGGCCGCCATGAGCACTGCCGAACATCCGGACCCCCTGTTCAATGAAAAATCTTCAGTCTTTATCCTGCCACCCTTCTTTAAGTTGCCACCTCTCCAGATACGATAAATTTTAAGGCCACGTGGTGTGTCGTTTTCTTTGTCTCCGTCACAGATGTAGTCCCATTTGCTTATGTCAT
>Ga0066845_10000012_pt1 | contig 58312 bp, 58 predicted proteins | sample ETNtaG_31_FD_65488 | JGI IMG/M metagenome (GOLD analysis project Ga0066845, IMG submission 65488) | Marine microbial and viral communities from oxygen minimum zone, Eastern Pacific Ocean - ETNP201310SV78 | ecosystem: Environmental > Aquatic > Marine > Oceanic | place: Pacific Ocean: Eastern...
AATTATCGATAATGCTTCATAAATATTATCGGTTTGAGATTCTATTGAGTCTCTATCATATGTTTTTGAGCTGACAGCTGCCTTGGAATTTCTATACTTATTCATAATTTAAATTGTTATTGAATTTTTATTTTGGAGTGATTTTAAAATGTCATTTATTTTTTTGTATTTATTATTTAAATCTTCAGAATATATTGTTTCAGGATAATATCTTATGATATTCTCATAAAGAACTAGTAGATCTTGCAATCTTTTCTCTTGTTTTTCAACGATACTATTGATTGCAATTTCGTAAGAAGCTAAAAACTCGTAATACATGGCACCTTCTCTAAATGGAGTTCCCGGATAATTAGCAATAAAATTATCTAAAGCTTTGATTGCAGATTTATAATCTCTAATGGTGTAATATTGTTTTGAAATTTCAAAATCTTTTTTTTCTAATTTAGTTTGCATTTCAATAACAAGAATGTTTGCTTCTTCAAGAAATTCAGATTTTGGAAATTTATTAATGAATATTTGAAGTTTATCAAGTGCTGTTTGAGTGTCATCTTGATCTAAACTAAACTCAGGTGATAAAAAGTAATAGGATTTTGCTTCTAAAAATAGGGCCTCCTGAACTTTTTGGCTTTTAGGGTAAGATTTGGTAAATTTTTCAAATTCATAAGCTGACAAAAGATAACTCTTTGTTTTCATATAGGTGTCTGCTAAAAAAAAAATAACTCTTTCTGCTTGAGGCTTTCCTCTATATTTTGGTGCTATCATTTCAAATAACCTGTTTGCTTTTCTGTACTCAGCTTCATTATATAACTTCTCAGCAGCTTTGTATTTGACAGAAACATCCTCACTATTTAAAAGCTTTTGATATTCACTACAACCAAAAGACATTATTGTGAAAGAAAAAATTATGAAGTATTTATGAAAATTACTCATTTTGCAAAAATAACAAATCTATATGTATTATAGCAAATAAAAATACTAGATTAACTATTTAAAAAAATTAACTCTTTTTTAATTTTAGTAAGTGTGATGTTTAAGGCAGTCATAAGTGGTAATCTATGATAATTTTTACAAAAATTTTAACTCTCTTATAAAATGAAGTTACGATAGCAAAACCGTATCCTTTTAGATTCATTTTTTAAATATTATTTTTACATATTTTAATAATTCACTAGAAAAAATATCAATTTCATTAGGGTCAAAATCAAAAACTAAATCATTTAATTTTAGGTCTACAGGAGTAAAACCAATTGCAAAGTCATGTTTTACTTTTAAGCTTAAAAATTTTAATAAAATAGAATCTTTAGTATAAACGTTGATTAAAATATCATATTGTTGATTAAAAAATGAAGAAAATTCTTTATTTATTTTACCGTATAAGCTAAAATCATGAATGTCAATACCCAAATGATTAGGGTAGTCATGAACAATTGGAGATTTATACCACAAAAAATAAATTTTTTCTAGTGGAATTAAAAAAACAGAAGTTAAAAAATCAAGATCATTCTTATTTATATTTAATCTTGAATCAACTATTACTGCAATAGAAGGAGAAGACTTTTTTTTTACGTAAAGCTTTTTCTTTTGCATCTTATATAACTCTCTATTGTATATAAAATTAAGAACAAGTTTTTTCAGAATTTTTTTTAAAGTATCAATCATTTAACATTTTAATAAATTGATTTTCACTAATAATTGAAATATCCAGATCAGTTGCTTTTTTTAATTTAGAGGGGCCCATATTTTCTCCAGCAAGAACAAAACTAGTTTTTTTAGATATACTTGAAACTACATGACCACCATTTTCAGTTATTAATTCCTTGATTTTATTTCTAGAATATGCTTTGAATACACCTGAAATAACAAACTTAAATTCGCTAAACTTAGTTTTATTAATGCTTTCATTAAATGAGGATGAAAAAGTTAGACCAGATTTTTTCAATCTTTTAATAATATTTAAATTTTTAAAATTTTTAAAATAACTAATTATACTTTTAGCAATTCTCTCACCTATTTCATCAATTAAAACAAGATCTTCAAAAGTAGAATTTTGAAGTTCATCAATATTATGAATTGAATTGGTTATTTGTTTTGCAACTGTATCACCAACATACCTTATTCCCAATCCAAATAAAACTTTGTTAAATGGTTTTGTTTTTGATTCTTTTAATCCTTCAAAAATTTTTTTAATGGATTTTTCTCCCATCCTATCTAATAAAATTAGGTCACTTGTATTTAAATCATATAAATCAGCAATTGAATTGATTTTACCGTTTTCGTATAACATCGTTATCGTTTCACTACCTAAACCTCTAATATCCATTGCATTTCTTGATATAAAATGCTGAATTAAGCCTATGATTTGTTGTTTGCAACCATCAATATTTAAACAATAATGTATTGCTTCACCATCCTGTCTTGATAATAAACTATCACAGTCAGGACATTTTTCAACAAATGATATTTTTGATGACTTATTACCTCTAATTAACTCATCAATTCCTACAATTTTTGGGATAATCTCTCCTCCTTTTTCAACTTTGACCATATCCCCAACTCTTAATCCTAATTTTTCAATTTGATCTGCATTGTGGAGAGATGCTCTTTTAACTAATGTTCCTGAAATAACTACTGGTTCTAATTCAGCTACTGGAGTAATTGCTCCAGTTCTTCCCACTTGAAATGTAACTGATCTTAATTTTGTCATTGTTTGCTCAGCATTATATTTATATGCTATAGCCCATCTTGGAAATTTAGATGTAAAACCTAATTTATTTTGAAGATTAATATTGTTAACTTTAATAACTGCTCCATCAATTTCATATGGTAAATCATACCTATGGTTATTCCAATAATCAAGAAAAACAAAAATGGAATCGATATCCTTAGCTAAAATTGATTTTCCAGAAACATTAAAACCCCAAGACTTTGCTTTTTCAAGACCTTCAAATTGAGAATTTATCTCTCTATTTTCACATATTACACTATAAGAGTAACAAATTAGTTTTCTATTAGCTACAATTTTACTATCCTGAGTTTTTAATGATCCAGAAGCAGTATTTCTTGGATTTTTAAAAAGAGGTAATTTATTAAGTTTTCTTTTTTCATTAAGATCTTTAAATACTCTTTTTGTCATTAAAATTTCACCCCTAATTTCAAAAAAGTTAGGATAATCTCCACCTAAAATAAGAGGTACTGTTTTAATCGTTCTAACATTATTAGTTATATCATCACCTTGAATTCCATCTCCTCTTGTCAATGCTTTTATCAAAACACCATTTTCATATGTCAAACTAATAGATGCTCCATCATATTTCAATTCACATGTAAAACTAATTGGGACTTTATCACCTAATATTTTCTTAATCTTAATTATCCAGTTTTCAACTTCTTGTCTTGAATATGTATTTTGAAGAGAATACATTGGATATTTGTGATTTTTGGCTTCAAAACTCTTTGAAACACCACCTCCCACTCTCTTTGTCGGTGAGTTAGGGTCGTCTAATTCTGGATACTTCAGTTCTAAAGAATTGAGATGTTTTAACTTTTGATCAAATTCATAATCAGAAATAACTGGGCTATCTTTTATATAGTATAAATGATTGTGAAAGTGAATTTCCTCTCTAAGTTTAAAAATATCTCTTTTAATATCTTCATTCATATTTTTCTGCTCTAATCATTCTTTTTTTACCATGAAAATCTCTTTTTAAAATTACATTTGAAAAATTAGATTTTATAAGTAAATTTTGAATTTCATCAATATAGTTTGGATTTATTTCTAAAAAAAGCTTTCCTCCTATTCTTAAGCTTTTCTTTGCAAAAGAAATACAAAAGCGATAGTAGTAAATTGGATCATTAATTGGAGTAAAAAGAGCAATACTTGGTTCGTAATCTAAAACCCTAGGATGCATATCCTTTCTTTCAGTAGGGTAGACATAAGGAGGGTTGGATATAATTAAATCAATAGAGGATTTGTTTGTGTTTATTTTCTTAATGTCTTGAATAATCCAATTCACCTGTAAGTTTAAATTTTGAGAATTTTTTTTTGCAACAGATATAGCTTTTTTAGATATGTCAATTCCAGTCAAAGTTATACTTGGATTATTTTTTTTTAAAGCTAATGCAATACAACCACTTCCAGTGCATAAATCATAAATTTTATAACCATCCTTAATGGATTCAATAGCCCAATTAACCAACTCCTCTGTTTCAGGTCTTGGTATTAAAACATTAGGGTTTACAAAAATTTCTAAGTCAAGGAATGTTGTAGTGCCTGTAATGTACTGCATAGGATAGTCTTTTTTTAATAATGACAGCGCATGATTTAATTTTGCTTCTTGAATTTTATTCAAATTCGTTTTTGGATTGAGTCCCAAAACTGTGGGCTCAAAACAAAAAAATGATTTTAATAGATTTTTGTATATAAAATCAATTTCATTTAACTCGAACTTTGAAAATAAGTTTTTACGAAAAAAGCTTCTAAATTCTAAAATATTCATTTTAGTTTTTTTATCATCCAAACATTACAATTAGTGTGGCCGGTATTACCCATGGGTTTGCCTATAAAACCAAAACCCTTTTTTAAATAAAGTTTTTGAGCTGCCTTCATAAAATCCATAGTTTCTATGTAACAAAATTTATATCCTTTATCAATAGCATAAGTCAAGCATTTATCAATCATTTTTTCTCCCCAACCCTTTCCTCTAGCAGTTTCAGTAAAATACATCTTTTGCAACTCACATGTCAATTCATCAGAATCTCTCAAAGGATTTATTCCTGCACCACCTAAAATTTTATCATTATTTTCAATGATAAAGTATATTGATCTGTTTCCTTTATAAGCAATACTTAAATGGTCTAGTTCAGGATCTGCAAAAGCAGTTCCAGTTTTAGGTGCTTTTAACTCAACAATTACTTTTCTTATAACTTTTGATATCTGAACATTGTCTTCAAGTTTTATTTCTCTAATATTCATTCAATCAAATTTTAATTTAATTTTATAATATAAAATTACTGAAACAATATCTAAATACTAATGAATCAAAAGTTATTAATGAGGAGATGTTTGCTTCTTGCAAAAAAAGGAAAAGGTAAAACTTCTCCAAACCCAATGGTAGGATGTGTTATTGTATTTAACAATAAAATTATTGGTGAAGGATATCATAAAGGTTTTGGTTATAGTCATGCAGAGGTTGAGGCAATTAAGAATGTGAAGGATAAGAAACTTTTAAAAAAATCTACTCTATATGTAAATTTAGAACCATGTAACCATCATGGTAAAACCCCACCTTGCACAGATTTAATTATTGAAGAGAAAATACCTAATGTAGTTATTGGATCAATTGATCCGAATTCAAAAGTTTCAGGAAAAGGAATTGAAAAATTAAGAGAAAATAAAATAAATATTACGTATGGGGTCTTAGAGAAGGAATGTAAGGAGCTAAACAAAAGATTTTTTTGTTATCATTTAAAAAAGCGTCCATATATAATTCTAAAATGGGCAAAATCTGCTGACGGTTATATCACTCCTCATAATCAAATTAAAGGTTCGATATTTTGGATTACATCTAAACAAACTAATATTATTTCACATAAATGGAGATCTGAAGAAGATGCGATTGGAGTTGGCATAAATACTATCAATAATGACGACCCTGAACTAACTAATAGATTTTGGACAGGCAAATCTCCATATCCGGTGATAATTGATCCAAAAAATAAATTAAGTCTAAATTCAAAACTTTTAAAAAAGCATAAAAAAATTTATCATTTTATTGATAAAAAAATTGTTGAAAGCAATCATCAAAGTATTAAAATAGATTTTAATAATAGTATAAAGGAACTTTTGTCTAATTTATATAAAGATAATATTAGTTCCATTTTAATCGAGGGAGGAAGAATAACAATTCAAAAATTTATAGATTCAAATTTTTGGGATGAGGCAAGATTACTTATTGGAGAAAAGAAAATTGAAAATGGCATTGAATCTCCATCAATTAGAGGTGTTTCATGGATAGAAAAAAAAATAAATGTGGATAAGTTGTATATTTCAAGAAATCATTTATCAAACAAGTTGTAAATGAAATCTGGACACCTAATTGGTTTTTGTGAATTAGATTTTAAAAACGCTAATTTAGTGTATCCTTCACAAATAGTATCTTCATTTTGATTTAGGACTACATAGGAGAACTCTAAAGATGCTTTTGGCAATCTTTCAAGAATTATTTGTATAAATAATTGATCATCAAAAAAAGCAGGTTTAATATGTTTAAGAGAGGATGCAACAACAGGCATCAAGATGCCATCTTTTTCCATATTTTTATATGAAACACCAAGATTTCTCAGCCATGAAATTCTTGCATTTTCAAAAAAACGAAGATAATTTGAATGATGCATATAACCCATTTGATCTGTATCAGAATATTTAACTCTAAATGGTTCAGAAAAATATTTCATTTATATCACAAAAATTATATATTGCGTTAGATTTAATTATTAAATAATCAAGGTCTATAATGTCAAAAAATATTTTGTAAAAGTCAATAGTAAATTGTCTTTTTTTTTATTTTTTTTTAATTAATATTTGCAACGACTGATTATTTAGTAAAAAAACATTTTTTTAAACATTTCACATTAACCAAATAGATGAATTCTATAAAATCTGAGGTCTGGAACAACTGTCTATCTTTTATAAGAGATAATATTCCACCACAAGCTTTCAAAACTTGGTTTGAACCTATTGAAGTGATTAAACTTTCCAAAAATGTAATAAGTATTCAAGTTCCTAGTAAGTTTTTTTACGAATGGTTAGAAGAACACTATGTGGGTCTTTTAAAATCAGCTTTGATTAAACAATTGGGACCAGATGCTCGTTTATTATATGTGATAAAAATGGAAAACACCTTTGGAAACAAACAACCCTTTACAGAAAGTATTCCAAGTAATAATAGAGATTCTTTAAAACCCCAGGAAGTTTCTGCTCCAATATATTCAAGAAGTGAAAAATTAAAAAATCCTTTTGTCATTCCAGGAATAAGAAATCTTGAAATTGAATCTCAACTAAATCCAAATTACAGTTTTGATAACTTTTTAGAAGGCGATGCTAATAGACTAGCTAGGTCTGCAGGTCTTGCTGTAGCTAGTAAACCTGGAGGGACATCATTTAATCCATTATTAATTTTTGGTGGAGTTGGACTAGGTAAAACACATTTAGCACACGCAATAGGAGTTGATATTAAAGATAAGTATCCAGACAAAACTGTATTATATATTTCAGCTGAAAAATTTACACAACAATATATAGAATCCATCAAGAAAAACTCTAGGAATGATTTCATACATTTTTATCAAGTAATTGATATTTTAATTATTGATGATGTTCAGTTCTTGTCAGGAAAATCAGGAACTCAAGATGTTTTCTTTCACATTTTTAATCATTTACATCAAAATGGAAAGCAAGTGATTCTAACTTCAGACAAAGCACCTGTTGATATGCAAGACATAGAACAAAGATTATTATCTAGGTTTAAATGGGGACTATCAGCTGAGCTTCAATCTCCAGATTATGAAACCCGAGTTTCCATCATTAAAAATAAGCTTTTCAGAGATGGAGTATCAATTGAAGAAAGTATTATTGAGTATGTTGCTAAGAATATCAAAACAAACATAAGAGAACTTGAAGGTGCAATTATTTCACTAATTGCCCAATCTTCATTTAACAAGGTAGAAATTACAATTCAATTAGCTAAAGAAATTGTAAATAAGTTCGTGAAAAATACAAAGAGAGAAGTTTCAATTGATTACATCCAAAAAATAGTTTCAGAATATTTTCAAATGGATGTATCAACCCTTCAGTCAAAAACAAGAAAGCGACATATTGTTCAAGCAAGACAATTAGCAATGTATTTTGCAAAAAAGTTCACAAAAGCATCTCTTGCTAGCATAGGTTCTCAAATTGGCAAAAGAGATCACGCTACAGTTTTACATGCCTGTAAAACTGTAGATAATTTAAGCTTTACGGACAAGCAGTTTAGAAAATATGTTGAAGATTTAAATCAAAAATTAACAATATAATTCCAACAAAAAATTCTACACGAATCCTAATGGTCTGTTTAGGTAATATATGTCGATCTCCAATTGCGGAGGGCGTGCTTACAAAATATCTTCCAAAATCTCTTTATAAAGTTGACTCTGCTGGTACCTCTTCGTTTCATAATGGAGAAAAACCTGATTTAAGAAGTATTGAAATAACAAAAAAAAATAAAATTGATATTAGTAGTCAAAAATCTAGACAATTTAATGTTAAGGATTTTGAAAACTTCGATCATATATATGTTATGGATAATACAAACTTAAAAGACATATTATCATTATCAACCAATCCTAAGAATTACTCAAAAGTCAAGCTTCTTATAAAAAATAAGGATGTGCCTGATCCTTATTACGGTGGAATAAAGGAGTTTAAAGACTGTTACGATTTAATCGATAAAGCATGTGTTAAAATTGCTAATAAACTTTTAAAGAATGATTAATAAGGGTGAGCTATTTCTAATTCCCAACACTATTGGAAATGATATTATTGATGATAATATCCCAAATAATATTAAATATATAATAGAAAAATTAGATTGTTTTATTGTTGAAAATCAAAAAGCTGCTAGAAAATTTATAAAGCTAGTTTCTCCTAATAAAAATCAAGAAAAATTAGTATTTTTCACTTTAAACAAACACACATCATTATTTGATGCAGATACTTTCCTAAAAAAATGTCTTGAGGGCGAATCTACTGGATTAATTTCTGATGCTGGATGTCCTAGTATTGCTGACCCAGGTAGTAATATAGTTGCTAAAGCACATCAACTAAAAATAAAAATCAGACCTTTAGTAGGCCCATCATCTATAATTTTATCTCTTATGGCTTCAGGAATGAATGGTCAAAATTTTGCATTTAATGGATACCTTCCAATTGATAAAGCTCAAAAAATAAAAAAAATAAAAATTTTTGAAAAAAAAGCAATTAAAGAAAATCAATCGCAAATATTTATCGAAACTCCTTACAGAAATGACACTTTAGCAAAAGATCTAATTAAAACCTTATCGAGCACAACTAAACTTTGCTTGGCAACTGACTTAAGTCTAAAAACTGAAGAAATTGTGTCTGATTCAGTAGGAAATTGGAGAAATAAAAACCTTATTAACATAAACAAACGCCCAACGATTTTTATAATTGACAAAGGTTAGTCTCAACGATATATTTTCTTTTTATTAATCCAACGAATATATTTTTTTTTATTAAAATTATGTTCTTTTAAATTTCTTCCAAAAAGGTGATAGCCTTTATTTTGAGGATCAGCTACAAAAAATAAAAACTCATGATTTTCTGCATTTAAAACAGCATCAATCGCATCAAGATCAGGCATACATATGGGGCCTGGGGGTAAGCCTCTATATTTGTATGTATTATATGGAGACTTGATTTTTAAATCTTTGTATAATACCCTTCTAATTATTCTATCAAAATTATCATTTTGATCTTTTAAAGCAAAAATTACTGTGGGATCAGCCTGGAGTTTCATTCGTTTTTTTAATCTGTTTAAATAAACTCCTGCAATTCTTGGTCTTTCATCTTTCATTACAGACTCTTTTTGAACGATAGATGCAAGAATGGAAATATCTTGCTTGGACAATCCAATTTTTTTTGCTTTGTAGATTCTATCTTTATTCCAGAAACTATTATAAGACTCTAACATTTTTTGTCTAAAAACAAAAACACTAGTATCCCAAAAAAACTCATAAGTATTAGGCAAATACATAGAAATTGCATTTTTGCTGTCAAAACCATGTTGAAGAATAAATGTTTTATCATAAAAAGCATTAATTAACGATAAACTATCAAGAAAAATCTGTTTAGAAACTCTACCAGCTAAATTTTCTAATCTTTCATGATTATTAAAGGTTACCTTAACAGCCTGACTTTTACCTCTTAATATATTAATTATATCATTATTATTACTTTTTTTTGGAATTATATATAGTCCAGATTTAACCCTAGAAGAATACCCCTTTTTATCTGCAGCTATATTAAAATAATATGAAGATTTTACAAATGGGGTAATTTGTTTTTTTAATTCAACAAAATTTGTGTTAGGTTTAACGTATAATTTAATATTTTCAGAATCAAAATTTGTATTTACTATATAAAACACATTATAAAGATGAATACAAAAGAAAATTATTAGGACAATACCAATTGGTATAAAAATTGAAAGCAGTCTCTGAAAAAATTTATTCATTAAATATTTTTTTCATATAACTTAAAGCTTTTTTTGACAAAACCAGACTTTTCAAACAATTTAATACTTTTTTTATTATTAGGATCAATTGATGCACACAGCTTTTTTATACCAAAAATATTTAAACAATACGATTCTAAAAGTTTAATTGACTCATAGCCTATTCCGGTCCTTCTATATTGATCCAAAACAACTATACCAATAGATGCTTTATTAAGAAAAAATTGATATTCAAATAAATCAATGAAACCCAACGTCTGATCTTTATTTGAGGTTATTACAAATCTTTTTTGTTTAGCTTCAAGAATACTTTGTAGGGATGCATTTTTAATGTAATTCTCTATTGTTGATTTTGAGAAAGGTTTATCTTGAACTGAGTGAATCCATAAGTTTTTATCATTCTCAGTTTTTAGTAAAACTTCAAGGTCAGAGCTTTTCAAATTTCTAAGTTTAATCTTCATCATAGATTAATTTGTCCTATGTATACCTTCTTTACCGGTCCTTCTAAAAATATTTCAGAATAATGACCTTCAAATTTAAAAGAAATATAAAGTCTGCCACCAGCAGTTAAGATTCTAATTTTATTTTTTGATGTTCTACCTAGTGAGTGCATAGCAATTGCTGATGCAACTGCTCCTGTACCGCAAGATAAAGTTTCCCTCTCCACCCCTCTTTCATACGTTCGAATTTCAAATTCTTTTGATGAATTTTTTTTTATAAAATTGACATTAACTCCACTGGGGTGATATTTTTTTGAATATCTTATTTTTGATCCAACTTCATTTACATTAATAGATTTAATATTAGTTTTTTCAATAATATGGTGAGGAGATCCAGAATTAATTAATGAATATTTTTCATTTGTTGATATTTGATGAATATCATTCATACTTAAAATTATTGATGAGTCATTTTTAACTTTTGCTTTGTGAGGACCATCAGCTGCTAAGAATTCTGTACGGGATTTAATTATTTTTAATGTATACGCGAGGTGAACAACACATCTAGCTCCATTTCCACACATTGAGCTAATTTCTCCATTTGAATTAAAATATTTCATCTCAAAATCAAATTTATTATGATTATTCAGCAAAATAAAACCATCACCTCCTACCCCATATTTTCTGTCACAAATTTCATTGATTTGATTGGATGAAAAACTCAAATTATTTAATCTATTATCAACAATTACAAAATCATTTCCTGCACCTTGATATTTAAAAAAATTAATCTTCATTTAATCAAAAATAGTTAAAAACTAGTTAAAGATTTACAGACATTAAATGATCTTATTAATTTTGACCAAAATATTAATTAAAATGAAATCATATTTAAAATTAACAATTGTTGCCCTTTTAAGTAGTCTTTTTTCTTTGCTTATATATGACCAACTCAAAACTGATATTCCTCAACCTGAAATCAGAAGTTATGAAAAAATATTCCCTTCAAATTATGTTAGCTTTAATACTGGTATTGAAGAAACTGACTTTACTTTAGCCGCTAGTAAAACTATCAATGCAGTAGTACATATAAAAAACACAAGTAATTATATTGAAAACTCTAGGAACTGGTTGTACAATTTATATGGAGAATCAGCTCCAAAAAAAGTTGGAAGTGGATCAGGAGTTATTATTTCTCCTGATGGTTACATTATTACTAATGATCATGTTATTGATGGTGCTGCTGAAATAGAGGTTACAATTAATAATAATCAAGCCTACAAAGCCATTTTAGTTGGTTCAGATCCATACACAGACATAGCTGTACTAAAAATTGATCCCAAAACACCTTTAAATTATATTCCATTTGGAAATTCAGAATCTGTTAAAATTGGTGAGTGGGTTTTAGCTGTTGGAAATCCTTTTAATTTAAACTCAACAGTTACTGCAGGGATTGTTAGTGCAAAATCGAGAGACTTAAATAAATTAGATAGGAAGAATCAATCATTTATTCAAACAGATGCAGCCGTAAATCAAGGAAATAGTGGTGGAGCATTAATTAACACCAAAGGAGAGCTTATTGGAATTAATACCGCAATAACATCAATGACTGGAGGTTTTGTCGGTTACTCTTTTGCTGTTCCAAGTAATCTTGCTAGAAAAGTTTTTGAAGATCTTTTGGAATATGGGAATGTTCAAAAAGGCTTGTTAGGTGTAACAGGAAATGCATTGGATCAAAATTTAGCAGAAAAACTTGAAATCAGCCAAACAGAAGGCTTTTATGTAAATGGTGTTGAACCCAGTCTTGGTGCAGAAGAAGCTGGGATTACTAAAAATGATATTATTACGGAAATTGATAAAATAAAAATTAATAAATTTTCTGATATGTCAGGATATTTATCAACGAAACGCCCTGGAGATAATGTTAAAGTCAAATACATAAGAAATGGTAAAGTTTTAACAACTGATGTCATTCTAAAAAAAGTTATTAGAACAAATTTTTTAGGAATGGAATTAAAGAATAAGTCTAATGATAAATCAAATTCAGGAGTTATAATTACAAAAATTCAGAACCCAAGATTGTATAATTTGGGAATAGATCAAAACTATTTACTTTTAAAAATAAATGACAAAAAAATTAATGACATTGGTGAAATTGAAAGAATAAATATTGAATCAATAAAATCTATTTTATTTATGAGTCCTAAAGGCGAAAAAGAAAGAATAATTTTTGAATAAGTTTTTTTATTATTTTAAAAGCTTAATAATCAAGTCTTTTTTTTATAATTGCTCTAATTTTTATTATGCGAATAGATATTATAACTATTTTTCCTGAACTACTTGAAAGTCCTTTCAATGCATCAATTGTTAAAAGAGCTAAAGAATCTAAACATGTCAAAATTGTTTTTCATAACCCTAGAGATTTTACATCCAATAAATTTAAACAAATAGATGATTATCAATATGGCGGTGGACCAGGAATGGTTCTAATGATTGAGCCAATTGCAAAATGTATACAAAGTCTAAAATCAAAAAGAAATTATAATGAAGTTATATTTCTTACCCCAGATGGAAAAACATTTAATCAAAAAATGGCTAATAAATTATCAAATTATAAAAATCTAATTCTATTGTGTGGTCATTACAAAGGAGTTGATCAAAGAATAAGAGATAATTTTATAACACAAGAAATATCAATTGGAGATTTTGTCTTGTCGGGAGGAGAATTAGCTGCAGCAGTATTATGTGATTCAATAGTTAGATTAATTCCAGGAGTTCTAGGTGATGAATCCTCTGCATTAAATGACAGCTTTCAAGATAATATTTTAGCTCCACCAATATATACCAGACCTTCAAATTATGAAGGATTGAAAGTGCCTGAAATACTTTTATCAGGAAATACACCCAAAATTGAAAGTTGGAGAGAAGATAAATCAATTGAAATAACAAAAAAGCTTAGACCAGATCTTTTCAAAGATTAACTTTAATTGAATTTTTCTTTTAAAAAAAAATAAAGTATTTTTGCATCGAAATTTAACCTCTGACGAAAACCGTGAATGTTACTTTTTTAAAATTTGAAATAATTTATAATGGAAACATTAATTGACTATGTCCAAAAGGAATTTATTAAAAAGAATGATTTTCCAAAATTTTCTTCAGGAGATACAATAACTGTTTACTACCAAATTCGTGAAGGAGAAAAAGTTAGAACTCAATTTTTCAAAGGGGTAGTAATACAAATAAAAGGTAAAGGTGAGTCAAAAACTTTTACTATCAGAAAAATGTCTGGTACTATTGGTGTTGAAAGAATATTTCCAATAAACCTCCCTACCATTGAAAAAATAGAAATCAACAAACAAGGTAAAGTTAGACGATCACGAATTTATTATTTTAAAAATCTACGTGGTAAAAAAGCAAGAATTAAAGAAGTAATCAAATAATAAATAAAAACCGCTTTTCAAGCGGTTTTTTAAATTTATCAAATACAATCTTATGTATATTTGCCAAAACATAAACTCCTTTTAAAATGCCCAAAATAAAAGTTAAAAACCCCGTAGTTGAAATTGATGGTGATGAGATGACAAGAATTATATGGGATTTCATAAAACAAAAACTGATTTTACCTTACATTGATGTTGATTTAAAATACTTTGATTTAAGTATTAAAAATAGAGATTTTACTGATGATCAAGTAACCATTGAATCAGCTAATGCAATTAAAAAGTATAATGTTGGAATAAAGTGTGCGACTATAACTCCTGACGAAGAAAGAGTAAAGGAATATACTTTAAAAAAAATGTGGAGATCTCCAAATGGAACAATAAGAAATATTGTGGGAGGTACTGTTTTTAGGGAGCCAATAATTATGAAAAATGTTCCCAGATATGTTCAAGGTTGGACAAAACCTATATGTATTGGCAGACATGCTTTTGGAGACCAATACAAGGCAACTGATATTGTAACACATGGTAAAGGAAAACTTACAATGACGTTTACTCCAAAAAATGGTGATCAACCAAAATCATGGGAAATATATGATTTTAAGGAAGATGGTGTAGCTATGGGTATGTATAATATTGATTCCTCAATCTATGGTTTTGCTAGGTCTTGCATGAATAGAGCTCTTGATAAAAAATGGCCACTATTTCTATCAACAAAAAATACAATTCTCAAAGCATACGATGGAAGGTTTAAAGATATCTTTCAAGAAGTTTTTGAAAATGAATTTGAGGATGTTTTCAATTCTACCGGCATCACATATGAACATAGATTAATTGATGATATGGTTGCAGCTGCAATGAAGTGGAAAGGAGGATTTGTTTGGGCTTGTAAAAATTATGATGGGGATGTTCAATCTGATACTGTTGCACAGGGGTTTGGTTCCCTTGGCTTAATGACTTCTACACTAGTTACCCCAGATGGCAAAACAATGGAAGCAGAAGCTGCTCATGGAACTGTTACAAGGCATTACAGAAAACATCTGAAAGGAGAATCAACATCAACTAATCCCATTGCTTCAATTTTTGCATGGACTAGAGGTTTAGCTTTCAGGGGTAAATTAGATAATAATCTTGATCTAATTAATTTTTGTGAATTATTAGAGAATGTTTGTATAGAGACTGTTGAAAGTGGTAAAATGACAAAAGACTTAGCCATATTAATTCACAATGAAAATTTAACCGAAAATGATTATTTGTCTACACAAAAATTTCTTAATGAAATTAAACTTAATCTTGATCAGAAACTTTCTTAAAATCATAATTTATGAAATACAGAAAAGTTACTGAACAAGATTCTATATATGACAATATAGAGAGTAAAAGTATACTTGAAATAATAACAGATATTAACCAAGAGGATTTTAAAGCCCTAAAATCAGTAGAAAAGGTCATTCCTGAAATAGAAAAAATTATTAAGAAAATTGTTATTCAACTTGAAAAAAAAGGACGTCTTTTTTATGTTGGTGCTGGAACTAGTGGTAGACTTGGAGTGTTGGATGCCTCAGAATGCCCTCCAACATTTGGAACGGACCCTAGTTCCGTCATAGGTTTGATTGCTGGAGGTGACAATGCTTTAAGAAATTCTGTTGAAGATGCGGAAGATGATTTTTCGGCAGGTTGGGAACAACTGCAATTAAATTCTGTAAACTCTAATGATTTTGTAATTGGAATTGCAGCTTCTGGATCGACTCCTTTTGTCGTTGGTAGCTTAAAGATGTGTCAAGAAAATAATATTCCAACTGCCTGTATTTGTTCAAACCCAAAAAGTCCAATAACTCAATATTCAGATTATCCAATTGAAGTAATTGTTGGACCAGAATACATAACTGGAAGCTCAAGAATGAAAGCTGGCACTGCTCAAAAGCTCATACTCAACATGATTTCCACGACAACAATGATCAAATTAGGTCATGTGAAAGGAAATAAAATGATTGACATTCAAATTACTAATGAAAAACTTAAAGATCGAGCATGTAGAATAATTCAAGAAAATTTAAATATTGATTACTCGGATGCACTAAATTTATTGAAAAAACACAGAAGTGTCAGAAATGCTATTGCTTTTTACGATAATGAATAAAGAAAATTTTATAAATGGCATAAAAAAAATTGCTTTAGCAATCAGTTTTGCCTTTGTTGGACCATATTTGATACATCAAGCATTTCAAAATAAAAATCACGAATTTTACCTTTATGTTTTATCTTTAGGTATTATAATAGCTGCTATTTCAATCATTTTAGGATTTTTGGGAATATCCAATTTAGTAAAATCATTATTGAGTGATGATAAAAAATAAACAGATTATTAACTCTACCCTTTGTCACAATTGACAGTCAGCTTATCTTTACAACTGATTACAATTTTAATATGATCAATATTACTTTTCCCGATGGTGCAAACAAAAACTACGAAAACGGTATTTCGGTTATTGAAGTTGCAAAAAGTATTAGTGAAGGGTTATCTAGGAATGTTCTTACGGCAAAATTTAATAATAAAACGGTTGAAACCTCAACTTTATTAGAAAGTGATGGTGACATAACTTTTTATACATGGAATGATGATGAGGGCAAATCTGCTTTTTGGCATTCCTCAGCTCATGTTCTAGCTGAAGCAATAATGGATATATATCCACACGCAAAACTAACAATTGGCCCCTCAATTGAAAATGGGTTTTATTACGATGCGGATTTTGGAGATATTAGTTTATCAGAAAAAGACTTAATGGGTCTTGAAACAAAATTTATGGAGCTTGCTAGAAAGAAATCTGTTTTTAAAATGAGATCATCTACAAAATCAGATGCTCTAAGTTATTACAGAGATATTAATAATGAGTATAAAATAGAATTAATTAATGGTCTAGAAGATGGTAGTATAACTTTTTGTGATCATTCAAATTTTACTGATTTGTGCAGAGGTGGTCACATACCAAACACTGGACTCATTAAAGCCGTAAAACTAACTTCTGTTGCAGGAGCCTATTGGAGAGGAGATGAAACTAGAAATCAACTTACTCGTATCTATGGAATTTCATTTCCTAAAAATAATGAACTAAGAAAATATCTTGAGTTAATTGAAGAAGCAAAAAAAAGAGACCATCGAAAACTAGGAAAAGAATTAGAATTATTTACATTTTCTCAAAAGGTTGGTATAGGTCTTCCACTTTGGCTACCAAAAGGAGCTGCTTTAAGAGAAAGATTAGAAAACTTTTTAAAAAAAGCCCAAAAGAAAGCAGGATATGAACAGGTAATCTCTCCTCATATAGGCAACAAGGAACTTTATATGACATCTGGTCATTTCCAAAAATATGGATCAGATAGTTTTCAACCAATTGAAACTCCCGCAGACGGTGAAAGCTTTCTTCTAAAACCTATGAATTGTCCACATCATTGTGAGATTTATAAAGCAAAACAATGGAGTTATAAAGATCTCCCAATTAGATATGCTGAGTTTGGAACTGTCTACAGATATGAACAAAGTGGTGAGCTTCATGGTTTAACAAGAGTAAGAAGTTTTACTCAAGACGATGCTCATATTTTTTGCATGCCTGATCAATTAAATGATGAATTTAAAAGTGTTATTGATCTTGTTTTATATGTTTTTAATTCACTAGGGTTTAATGATTTTATTGTACAAGTTTCATTAAGGGATAAAAATAATCCTGAAAAATATATTGGAAGTGATAAAAATTGGGAATTAGCTGAAAATGCAATAATTAATGCCACAAAAGAAAAGAACCTTAAATATATAATTGAATATGGGGAAGCCGCATTTTATGGGCCAAAGCTTGATTTCATGGTTAAAGATGCATTAGGAAGAAAATGGCAATTGGGTACAATTCAAGTCGATTATAATCTTCCAGAAAGATTTGAATTAACCTACAAAGGGTCTAATAATGAATTTCACAGACCTATTATGATCCATAGAGCTCCTTTTGGAAGTCTAGAAAGATTTGTTGCTATTTTACTTGAACATACTGCAGGAAACTTTCCTATATGGTTAGCCCCAGATCAAGTAATAATTTTGTGTGTTAGTCAAAAACACGAAAAATACGCTAAAAAAGTTTTAAATTACTTAGAAAATAACGAAATTCGCGCCTCCTTGGATTCTCGAAATGAGACAATAGGAAAAAAAATACGACAAGCAGAAATGAATAAAATTCCTTTTATGCTAATTGTAGGAGAAAAAGAATATGAAAATCAGTCTGTTTCTGTAAGAAAACATAAAGAGGGTGATTTGGGAACTAAATCAATGAAAGGGTTGATTGAAATAATAAAAAAAGATATTGACAATAGTATGTCCAATCTGAAACTGTAATTTAAAAATAGAAGTCATAGCAATTCGAAGAAGAAGAACAAACCGTCCTGGTAGAGTTATCAAGGAAAATCCTCATTTAATCAATGAGAAAATTACAGCTCATGAAATTAGGTTAGTTGGAGATAATGTTGAGGTTGGGGTTTATAAACTTCCTCAAGCACTTATACTTGCAAGAAATCAAGGATTAGATTTAGTAGAAATTTCTCCAAAAGCCGTCCCACCTGTTTGCAAGATTCTTGAATACAAAAAGTTTTTATACGAACAGAAAAAAAGAGAAAAATCCTTAAAATCGAAAGCTACAAAAGTAGTAATTAAAGAAATAAGATTTGGTCCCAATACTGATGACCATGACTATGAGTTTAAAAAGAAACATGCTGAAAAATTTTTAAAAGATGGTGCAAAGCTGAAAGCTTTTGTTTTTTTTAAAGGAAGATCAATAATATTTAAAGAACAAGGTCATATATTATTACTTAGATTAGCTCAAGATTTAGAAGAATGGGGGAAAGTTGAACAATTGCCTGAATTGGAAGGTAAAAGAATGATCATGTTCATAACACCAAAGAAAAAATAAACAAATTTAAATTTAGGTTATGCCAAAAATGAAAACAAAATCAAGTGCAAAAAAGAGGTTTAAAGTTACCGGATCAGGAAAAATTAAACGAAAACATGCATTTAAAAGTCACATCCTGACAAAAAAGTCCAAAAAAAGAAAACTTGCATTAACTCATTCTGGATTGGTTCATAAAAGTGATGAAGAAAATATTAAAGTACAATTACGCTTAAAATAATTGTAAGTTAATGGTCAATAAATTAATAACCCTGAATTTAGGCTTTAAGAACTTTTAATAGTCGCCTAATTCAAAAAACAAATAATCATGCCTAGATCAGTAAACTCAGTAGCTTCAAGAGCTAGAAGAAAAAAAATATTAAAACAAGCAAAAGGATATTTTGGACGTAGAAAAAATGTCTGGACAATCGCAAAAAATGCAGTTGAGAAGGCTATGTCCTACGCCTACAGAGATAGGAAAAATAACAAAAGAAATTTCAGAAGTTTGTGGATTTCAAGGATAAACGCAGCAGCAAGATTAAATGGAATGTCTTACAGTCAATTCATGTACAAAATTAAGTCAAATAAAATTGATTTGAATAGAAAAGTTCTAGCTGACTTAGCTATGAACAATCCTGATGCCTTTAATGCGATTATAAAAAAAATTAAATAAAGCTTTTAGTATAAATTAAACCTGCTAATAGCAGGTTTTTTTATTTTAAATCCATGTTCAAAATATATCACAATCCCAGATGCAGAAAATCAAGAGAAGCACTTGATCTATTAAAAGATCAAAATGTTAAGTTTGAAATTGTTTATTATTTAATAAATAAACTTGTAAAAAATGATATCATAGAAATACTATCTCAACTTAAAACTTCCCCTGATAAATTAATAAGAAGACAGGAAAAAATATGGAAAGAGTTATTTAAAAATGAAGATTTAACTAATGATCAGCTAATAGAAATATTAGTTAAACACCCTAAGCTTATTGAACGCCCAATTATAACAAAAAATCAAAAAGGTGTGATAGGTAGACCAATTGAAAACTTGAAAAAATTTATCATTGACTCTTAAACCTTTTCATTTAGCTATTGTCTAGTTCGTCATTATTTTCATATTCAATGAGTAAATTAACTTGTTTACTTCTTTTATTTGGTGTTATATTTTATTCAAGTGCACAAATAAATCCTAACAAAAATTTACAAAAAATTAATCTTGTAGGCAAAGTAATAGATAAGGAAACAAGGCAACCACTTGAATATGCTACAATTTCTTTGACCAACCTCAAGAATCCCGAAAATTTTCAAGGAGGAATTAGTGATGTAGATGGTAAGTTTAATATTAAAGTTAGTCCAGGAGTATATTTACTTACAATTGAATTTATTTCCTTTAAAAAATATATTCAGCAAGATTTAATTATAAAAAGTTCTATTGATATTGGTGAGATTGAACTTGAAATTGAGGTCAATACTCTTAATGAAGTTGAAGTGATAGGGGAAAGAACAGAAGTAGAAATTAAATTAGATAAACGTATTTATAATGTTGGCAAGGATATAACCGTTAGAGGTGGTTCGGTTGCTGATGTTCTTGATAATGTTCCATCTGTTTCTGTTGATGTTGATGGTGCTGTTGCATTAAGAGGTAATAGTAATGTGCGGATACTCATTAACGGAAAGCCATCTGGTTTAGTCGGTATTTCAGGGCCTCAAGGTCTTAGACAACTTCCAGCTGAGTCTATCGAAAAAGTTGAAGTTGTAACTTCTCCTTCAGCCAGATATGATGCTGAAGGTACAGCTGGTATTTTAAATATTATTTTAAAAAAACAAGAATTAATAGGTCTTAATGGTAATTTTTCTTTAAACGCTGGTATACCCAGAAGTAACAGGGGTTCCACATCACTAAACTGGAGAACAAAAAAATTGAATATTTTTAATACAACTACTATTGGAGATACTCAAACTAAGGGTAATTACTTGAACAATAATGAATATTTAGATCTTGAAAGAGGGAGCACTTATTTAAATGAGAAAAGAAATAGTTATCGTAATCGTAAAAGTATTTTCAATAATTTAGGGTTGGAGTATTACATAAATGATAAAAGCTCTCTTATTTTAAGTGGTTTTTATAGAACAAGTGATAATTCAAACAATACAATAAATAACTTAAATGAATTAAATGTAACAGGTTATATTGATAGCTATGTCCAAAGAATTGAAAATGAAAATGAAAAAGATAATTCATTTCAATATTCTTTAGATTATGACAATGAATTTGATGATAAAGGAAAAAAAATAACTGCAAGAATTCAATATGAAGAAAGTACAGAAGACGAATTAGGGGAAATTGAATCAATAACAAAATTACCTTTTTTACTACCTTCTTTATTTGAAAAAGTTTCAAATTTAGAAGATCAAAAAAGGTTTTTATTACAAACAGACTATGTATGGCCAATAGATGAACATACTCAATTTGAAATAGGTTATCGAGGAAGATTCAATACTCAAATAACAGATTATGAGGTTGGTTATATGAATCAATCTACGGTTAGTTCATTATCTCCAACTTATATATTAGACACAAATCTCTCTAACACATTAACTTATAAAGAATATGTGAATGCATTTTATTCTCAGTTTGGAAAAAAAATTAATAAATTCTCATATCTAATAGGGCTTCGTCTTGAGAGCTCCAATATTCAAATTTATCAACAAACCACATCAGAGTATTCTCAAAAAAAATACATAGATGGTTTTCCAACTATAAATATATCCTATGAGTTTAATGATAAAGAAAACTTTACCCTAGGATACAGTAGGAGAATTCGTAGACCTAGATCTAGATATATAAACCCCTTCCCTTCAAGAAGTAGTGTTACTAATATTTTTCAGGGCAATCCTAATATAAACCCAAGTTATTCAAATACCTTTGATTTAGGATATCTTAAAAGGTGGGATAAATTAACTTTTAACAGTTCCTTATACTTTCAAAGATCAACTAGCGTCTTTACTTTTATCACACAAGATACTGGAATGACGGTTGTTATATCTGGAGATATTAACAATTCTGATAGTGAAATTTTAGAGGTTCCTGTATTAAAATTGAGCCCAATTAACCTGTCTGAAAACAATAGAATAGGGACTGAATTTAACTTGGCCTACACACCTTCAAAAAAAGTAAGAATAAATGGAAATTTTAATTTATTTAATTCAGAAACAATCGGATCATACAATGGTACAAGTTTTGATGCAACAAACTTAAGTTGGTTTGCTAGAATGAATTCAAATATTAAGCTTCCTTTAGATATTGATTGGCAAACAAGGTTTTATTATAGTGGTCCTAGAGTTACTGCACAAAGTGAAAGTAAAGGAATATTTTCAATGAGTAGTGCTATAAATAAAGATATTTTGAACAACAAAGGAACAATTTCATTTAGAGCAAGTGATATTTTTAATTCATCAAAAAGAATTTCTAAAACCATTACACCTACCTTTATTAGTTATGGTGAATTTCAATGGAGACAACCAACATATATATTAACTTTTATATATAGAATTAAACAAAAGAAAAACCAGCGAAGTAGAGATCAAATAAATCAATCAGGAAATAGTGAATTTGATTTTTAACTGAACTAACTTTTACTTTTTTTAGATGCTCTCCACTCATTAAAATATTCGAGTGCCGATCCAAAAAGCCAATATGGTATTACGAAAGTTATTAAAAATATCATAAGCCAGAAGCCAATAGTAACAATAGATAGAAAAGCTAAAAAACCTAGATATTGATCAAATTCAAACATAAATAAGATTTGTTTTTTCAAAAGTACAATAATTATCTATTTTTAGAAATATTTTCTAAGTTTTGATTTATGTATTTTTGTAATATAATTTTTCGAATATGGAATACAGAATAGAAAAAGACACTTTAGGGGAAGTTAAAGTTCCGATAAATGTTTATTGGGGTGCCCAAACTGAACGCTCAAGAAATAATTTTAAGATTGGAGCTCCCTCCTCAATGCCATTAGAGATAATTTATGGATTTGCATACCTGAAAAAATCTGCTGCTTATACAAATCATGACCTTGGAGTTCTTTCTGCTAAAAAAAGAGATTTAATATCTAATGTATGCGATGAAATTATTGAAGGTATTCACGATTCTCAATTTCCACTTGTAATATGGCAAACAGGATCAGGAACCCAGTCTAACATGAATATTAATGAGGTTATTGCCAATAGAGCACATGTTATTGCAGGTAACAAATTAGGTAAAGGAATAAAATTATTAAACCCTAATGATGATGTTAATAAATCACAATCTTCTAATGACACATTTCCAACAGCCATGCACATAGCAGCTTATAAAAAAATTATTGAAGTAACTATTCCTGGGGCAGAAAAATTAGAAAAGGCCTTGTATAAAAAAGCAAATGAATTTAAATCTATAGTAAAAATTGGACGAACCCATTTGATGGATGCAACTCCACTTACCCTGGGTCAAGAATTCTCAGGTTATTGTTCTCAGATTAATCATAGTATAAAAGCTATTAAAAACACTCTATCTCACTTATCTGAACTTGCAATAGGTGGAACAGCAGTTGGAACTGGAATAAATACACCCAAAGGTTATGCTAAAAAAGTTGCTAAGTACATTTCAAAGTTTACTGGACAACCATTCATTACTGCTAAAAACAAGTTTGAATCATTAGCTGCTCATGATGCTGTAGTGGAAACTCATGGAGCTTTAAAACAACTTGCAGTTGCCTTAAATAAAATAGCTAATGATATTAGAATGTTATCATCAGGACCAAGGTCAGGTATTGGGGAAATTTTATTGCCAGCGAACGAACCCGGAAGCTCAATAATGCCGGGTAAAATTAATCCAACACAATCAGAAGCACTAACAATGGTTTGTGCAAAAGTAATGGGAAATGATGTAGGGATTACTATTGGTGGAACTCAAGGACATTTTGAGTTAAATGTATTCAAACCTTTAATGGGTTCTAATTTAATTGAATCAGCAACACTAATAGGTGAATCTTGTGAAAGTTTTGCCAAAAATTGTGTGGAAGGGATTACGGTAAATAAAAAACGAATTGATGAGCTATTAAATAACTCTTTAATGCTAGTTACTGCATTAAATACTAAAATAGGATATTACAAAGCAGCAGAAATAGCAAATAAAGCTCATAAAGATGGGACAAGTCTAAAAAAAGCCTCTCTATCGCTTGGTTATTTAACAGAAAGTGAATTTGACAAATGGGTTAGGCCAGAGTTAATGACTGGTAATGAAAAATAATTTTCAAATCATTCCATACAATAAAAAATTTAATCAGTTTTTTTATGATTTAAATATTGAATGGCTGGAGTCATATTTTGAAGTAGAACCCTATGATCTTGATATTTTAAAATACTCCGAAAAATTAATCATTAATAATGGAGGTCACATTTTTTTTGGAGAGATAAATAATATTATAATTGGAACTTTTGCTTTTATTAAAAATAATAATAATTCATATGAGCTATCAAAAATGGCAATAGAAAAAAATCAGAGAGGACTGGGGTATGGAAGTAAAATGCTTGAATTTGCAATTTTATTTGGACAAGAAAATAATTGGAAAAAAATATATCTATACACAAGTTCTAAATTAAAGAACTCTATATACCTTTATAAAAAATATGGTTTTAAAAAAACTGAACTAAAAAGCAGTCCATATAAAAGAGGAGATATAAAAATGGAATATAAATTTTGAGTTAATTAAACTTAATTCCTTGATAATTTTTTGTATTGAATTTTTTTTGGAAGAAGTTCTGATCCTAATCTGTTTTTTTTATTTTCCTCATAATCAGAGTATGAGCCTTCAAAAAAATAAACTTGGGAATTTCCCTCAAACGCTAAAATATGTGTGCATATTCTGTCTAAAAACCATCTATCATGAGAAATTACAACTGCGCAACCTGCAAAGTTCTCAAGACCTTCTTCTAAAGCCCTTAAAGTATTGATATCTAAATCATTAGTTGGTTCATCTAATAATAAAACATTCCCTTCTTCTTTTAGAGTCATAGCTAGGTGAAGTCTATTTCTTTCACCTCCAGAAAGAGTTGAAACTTTCTTACTCTGCTCATTTCCACTGAAATTAAAACGACTAAGATATGCTCTAGAATTTACTTGTTGATTTCCAATAACAATTATATCCTGTTCATCACAAAAATTTGCCCATATTGATTTTTCAGAATCGATATTACTATGTGCCTGATCAACGTATGCAACTTTAACAGTTTCTCCTGATTTAAAAGAACCACTATCTGGGGACAACTCTCCCATTATTAGCTTAAACAATGTTGTTTTTCCAGCTCCATTTGGACCAATAACTCCAACAATACCCGCCGGGGGTAATCTAAAACTGAGATCTTCATATAAAAGCTTATCACCAAAAGATTTACTAACCCCTTTAGCTTCTATGACTTCATTTCCAAGTCTTGGACCTGAAGGAATATAGATTTCTAACTTTTCATCAATAATTTTATAGTCTTGATTAAGCAATTTATCATAATTTGATAATCTAGCTTTTTGTTTAGTCTGTCTTCCTTTTGGAGACATTCTTACCCATTCAAGTTCTCGTTCTAAGGTTTTTTGTCTTTTACTTGCATTTTTTTGCTCATTTGATAAGCGCCTTGATTTTTGATCAAGCCATGATGAATAATTACCTTTCCAAGGAATTCCTTCACCCCTATCTAATTCCAATATCCATCCAGCAACATTATCCAGAAAATATCTGTCATGAGTTACAGCAATAACAGTCCCCTTATATTGAGCTAAATGATGTTCAAGCCAATGAACAGATTCAGCATCTAGATGATTTGTAGGCTCATCCAACAACAATACATCTGGCTTTTGAAGGAGTAATCTACACAAAGCAACCCTTCTTAACTCTCCACCTGATAGGACAGATATACTTTCATTTCCATCTGGAGTTCTTAATGCATCCATAGCAATTTCTAATTGAGTATCAAGTTCCCATGCATTTCTAGAATCAATTTCATCTTGCAAAGCAGCTTGTTTATCCATTAATTTTTGCATTTTTTCAGGATTTTCATACACTTCTGGAAGTGCATATTGGTCATTAATTGAATTGAACTCGTCAAGAATTTTAACTGTATCAGAAACCCCTTCTTTTATTATATCAATTACAGTTTTAGTATTATCAATTATTGGTTCTTGCTCAAGATACCCAATTGTATAATCTTGGTTAAAATTCACATCACCTCTATGGTTATTATCAACTCCAGCTATAATTTTCAAAAGTGAAGACTTACCAGAACCATTCAAACCTAAAATCCCAATTTTGGCACCGTAAAAAAAACTAAGGTGAATGTTTTTTAAAACTTCCTTTTGAGCTCCGGGGTATATCTTGGAGACACCCGACATTGAAAAAATTATTTTTTTATCCTCGGACATTTAAATTCTACCTCTAAGAGCGTTAAATGCCCAGGCAACAGCGTTAAAACCTAAACCCATGACAGTAAAACCAATTGTATATTCCTTGTATAGAAAAACTCCAAGGAGAATTAAAGAACTTCCTAATATCATAAGAATTAAAGCTGCATACCCAAATATTTTGTTTTTATTTAAACTCATAAATTAAAATTTGGTTATTAATTGATCCACTGAATTTTTCCATTTATATTTTTTTGAAAAAATAAAAAGTATAATTGGGTAGAAGAACAAAATACTAATTAACATTTCTGGATATAAATTAGGCTCAGAAATATCTTTTAAAACAGAATTTGTTTGAAATGCTGTCCAATCAGCTGTGACAAGAAGTGCTCCGACAAGGTTATTTGCAGCATGCCACCCGATCGCGAGCTCAACACCTTCATCCATCAAAGTCATAATACCTAAAAATAAGCCCGTTCCGATATAATATACCATTATACCATATCCTAATTTGCCGACTTCAGGATTTGCTATATGCAAACTACCAAAAATTATAGAGGTGAATAATAACGGTGCCCATCTATTTCTAAATAGGTTTCCAAAACCTTGCATTAAATAACCTCTAAAAACATACTCCTCAAGACTCGTTTGTAGCGGTACAAAAATTATAGCTATAAAAAACATTATTAGAAAGGGAATGGGTTTAAAATTCCATATATAATTCTCAGGAGAAGTCAGATAATCATAAGAAACCATACATAATGTTATAGATGCCCACAAAGTAAAAGCAAAAAATATTCTACCATAGTCTAGCTTATTTCGGCTAGTGACGATACTTCTCATCGATTTTTCATGAATTTTTTTGACAACTAGCCATAAACCAATAAAGGTAAATGCAAAAGGAAAAAGCATTAGGAATAAGCGAGTATTAGATGGTATTATATTTAGCAGTTCCATTGGATTTAATGCAGAGGTGTCAACTTCATCTGACTTAGTGGCTAGCGAACTTATAAATACTATTAAAAGAGGGATTTGACCAATAATATTAAATAGGATTATTATAAAAGACCCTAATAAATAGTATCCAAATCTAAACACTCTACCTTCTTCATATTTTAAAAACATATCTTGAGTTTAATTTTCGAATATACTTAAATAAAAAAAGTTTTTCAAAATCTTTATTATGATTCTGAATAACACCTTCCATATCAAAAATAATAGCAAATTAAATATTAATTAATTTTTTTTGTATAGGTTGTTAATTTACAAAGTGAAATTAATTCATTTTTTTCATTTATTACTTTAATTTCCCATAATTGAATAGTTTTTCCTTGTTTGATTGGTCTTGCTGTTGCGTAAACAAACCCTTCTGAAATACTTTTCAAATGATTTGCAGAAATTTCAATTCCTCTAACAGATACGCTTCCATTTTTATTTAATAAAAAAGAAGCAGAGCTACCAACTGTTTCAGCTAAGGCAACAGTTGCCCCACCATGAAGAATACCGTTTGGTTGATGTACTTTTGAAGTCACTGGCATTCTAGCTGTCACATAATCATCTCCAATGTCAGTAAATTCAATATCTAATGTTTCCATTAATGTATTAATATTGTCATTACAGATACTTAAAATTTTTTCTTTGTCCATATATAAAATAAAATAACCTTACGAAATGTAAGGTTATTTAGATAATTGAATTAAAATTTATAATTTATTTAACTTCTTCGAAATCTACATCTTGTACATCATCACCACCTGATTTGTTAGAATCAGATTTAGAACTTGATTCAGCAGATGTTCCCCCATCTTTTTGGGCTGCCTCTGCTTGTGCTTTATACATTTCTTCTGAAGCATTTTTCCATGCTTCATTTAATTTATCAAGTTCAGGTTCTATAAGCTTAAGATCCTTAGTTTCATATGCTTTCTTTAGGTCTTGCAGTGCACTTTCAACTGACTTTTTTTTGTCTTCAGATAATTTATCTCCAAACTCTGAGAGTTGTTTTTCTGTTTGAAAAATTAATTGATCAGCACTATTCATCTTATCAACTTGCTCTTTAGCTTTCTTATCAGATTCAGCATTAGCTTCTGCTTCTTGCTTCATTTTTTCTATTTCATCTTCTGTTAATCCAGAAGAAGCTTCTATACGTATATCTTGACTTTTTCCAGTTGCTTTATCTTGTGCACTTACTTTTATGATTCCATTGGCATCTATGTCAAATGTAACCTCTATCTGAGGAGTTCCTCTTGGTGCAGGAGGAATACCATCTAAGTGAAAGCGTCCAATAGTCTTATTATCAGCAGCCATAGATCTCTCTCCCTGCAAAACATGAATTTCTACAGAGGGTTGATTATCTGCAGCAGTTGAAAAAACTTGAGATTTTTTACTTGGAATTGTAGTATTTGAGTCAATTAATTTAGTCATTACACTTCCCATTGTTTCTATACCTAGGGACAGAGGTGTAACATCCAACAATAAAACATCTTTCACATCTCCCGTAAGAACACCTCCTTGAATTGCTGCTCCAATGGCAACAACTTCATCTGGGTTAACTCCTTTTGATGGTTTTTTTCCAAAAAACTTTTCAACCTCTTCTTGAATAACTGGGATCCTTGTTGAACCTCCAACCAAGATAACTTCATCAATATCAGATTTGCTTAAACCGGCATCATCTAACGCTTTCTTCACAGGACTCATAGAACGCTTAACTAATTTGTCTGATAATTGTTGGAACTTAGCCCTTGTCAAACTTGTAACTAAATGCTTCGGCCCACTGTCTGTTGCAGTTACGTATGGTAAATTAATTTCTGTCTGAGTAGAGGACGATAACTCTATCTTTGCTTTTTCTGCAGCCTCTTTTAAACGTTGAAGAGCCATTGGATCTTTTCTTAAATCAATTTTTTCAGAAGACATAAAATCATCTGCTAAAAAATTAATAATTACCTGATCAAAATCATCTCCACCTAAGTGAGTGTCTCCATTTGTAGATAAAACCTCAAAAACACCATCTCCAAGTTCAAGTATTGATATATCAAACGTTCCACCACCCAAATCATAGACTGCAATTTTTCTGTCTGATCCTCCTTTATCCAATCCATATGCAAGAGCAGCAGCAGTTGGCTCATTAATTATTCTTTGAACTTTAAGGCCAGCAATTTCTCCAGCTTCTTTGGTTGCTTGTCTTTGTGCATCATTAAAATAGGCAGGGACAGTAATTACAGCTTCTGAAACATTCTGGCCAAGATAATCTTCAGCTGTTTTTTTCATTTTTTGCAGAGTCATAGCTGAAAGCTCTTGAGGAGTATACAGTCTTCCATCTATATCCACTCTGGGCGTATCATTGTCACCTTTAACAACTTTATAAGCAGTTGTACTAAGATCATTCTTTGAGTCGGTAAACTTATTACCCATAAAACGTTTGATTGAGGAAATAGTTTTTGTGGGATTCGTAACTGCTTGTCTTTTTGCAGGATCTCCTACTTTAATTTCACCACCTTCAACAAAAGCTATTACAGATGGTGTTGTTCTTTTTCCTTCGGCATTTGGGATTACAACAGGTTCATTTCCTTCCATAACAGATACACATGAATTTGTAGTTCCCAAATCAATTCCTATAATTTTACTCATTTCTAAGTTTTTTAATTAATTTACATACTAATGTTCAAGGTTTATGCCAATGTAAATTATGTGACATGTTGTCATTTTAATATGTTTTAGTCTTATAGGTTTTATAATCATAATGTTTACATTAAAAAAAGATGTTATTTTTGCTAACACAAAAATTATTATGTCAACTCCAAAAAAAGAATACTCCCGCATAACAACAAATAGCCTCTCTGAAATGAAACTAAATGGAGAGAAAATTGCTATGCTTACAGCTTACGACTATACTTTAGCTAATATAATTGATAGAGCTGGCATAGACATCATTTTAGTTGGTGATTCAGCCTCTAATGTAATGGCAGGTCACGAAACTACTCTTCCAATTACACTCGATCACATGATATATCATGCAGCATCAGTAGTTAGGGGAACTAAAAGAGCTCTAGTTGTTGTTGATCTCCCTTTTGGCACATATCAAGCTGACTCAAAAGAGGCACTGCGTTCTGCTATCAAAATAATGAAAGAGTCAGGAGCTCATGCTGTAAAACTTGAAGGAGGAAAATTAGCAAAAGACTCAATTGATAGAATACTCCAAGCTGGTATACCTGTCATGGGTCATCTTGGATTAACACCTCAATCAATATATAAGTTTGGAACATACACAGTGCGAGCCAAAGAAGAAAATGAAGCTCGAGAATTATTAGAAGATGCAAAACTATTAGAACAAATGGGTTGTTTTGGTATAGTTTTAGAAAAAATTCCTTCAATTTTGGCAGGTGAGGTTGCTAAAAAAATTTCTACTCCAATTATCGGGATTGGTGCAGGAAATAAAGTTGATGGACAAGTATTAGTTTTACATGATATGCTTGGAATGACCAAGGAATTTAGTCCGAGATTTTTAAGAAGATATTTAGATCTAGATAATGAAATATCAATAGCAATAAAATCTTATTCCTCAGATGTCAAATCAGGAGAATTCCCCAATAAAAACGAGCAATATTAGATTTGAGTTTTAATCAAAAAGATATTTTGTTTGAAGACAATCATGTGATTGTAGTTAATAAAATGTCAGGAGTTTTAGTCCAAAAAGACAGGACTGGAGACAAGTCGCTATCTGACCACATAAAAAGCTACATAAAAATTAAAAATAAAAAACCTGGAAATGTTTTTTTAGGAGTTGTTCATAGAATTGATAGACCAACCAGCGGTGTTATTGTTTTTGCTAAAACATCAAAAGCTCTATCAAGGTTAAATAAACAATTCGTAGATAGAAAAGTTAATAAAAAATATTTAGCCATAACAAATAATATCAACTGCCTAAATTCAGATAAGTTAGAAAATTGGATTATAAAAAACACAAAACAAAATAAATCTTATATACATTCTAGTCCAATACCCGGAAGTAAAATTGCCATACTCAGATATTCTTTAGTTAAAGAATTGAACAACTATTCCTTACTTGAAGTTATTATTGAAACAGGAAGGCATCATCAAATTAGAGCTCAACTTTCGAATGTTGGACTCACTATTAAAGGAGATTTAAAATATGGTAGTAAAAGAAGTAATAAAGATGGAAGTATAGATTTACATGCTTATAAATTAACTTTCAATCATCCTGTTACCAAAAATAAAATAGAAATAAAAGCTCCATTCCCTAAAAGACAACCCTGGAGTTCTTTTCTTCTCGATTAAAATGTTTAGCTTTATTTCTTATTATTTGTCCAATCGGTTTATTGAAAATATTACTTTCAAGCCATGACAAAATGTCTAAATATAAGAATGATCTTCTTTCATATGGATCTTCCTCATATTCTTTTAACTCTTCATGTAAGTCAATAAATGCCTGCTTGAGGTCGTGTGGATAAATATCGCCAAGTTTTTTTACAAAACGTATCATAGCTTTTTGAACTTCATGTAAATCATTCATTTTTATTAGAAACTTATAAGTCTCCTTTATATGCAAATCAAGATTATAGTCAAAACCTGCTTCATAATGAGCAACTAGGTTAAGTACTCGAGTGAAGCAAAGTAAATCCTCTCTCATTTTTAAATGTCTATTAGATATTATTTTATTCAGATATATAATACAATTTTCATAATCATCTAAACCAAAATAAGAACATGCTATTTTATAATAAAATACCATTATGTGATGTGGATCAATTTGAGACCTAAACTTATCGATTCCAGATAAAACTTCAGGAACAATATTCTTAGTACTTTCAAAATCTCCTTGAAAATTATAATAATTGAACCAATTATTATATTTGTAAAGAAAAATTAAAGTTTTTAAATTATCATTGTCGGGAAATTCAGAATTCTCGGTTCTTTTTATCATTCGATTAAGAGTCGACTTAAACTTTATAGGGTGATTAATTAATGTCAAAGATTCCAATAAGTAGTTGTAACCCTTCAAATAAAAGACAGGATGAATTGAAATCATTTTAGAATCATTTTCAAACATTTCTACCCATTTTAATGAATATTTGTAGCTTGATAAAAAATCTTGTGTTAAAAAACTATACCATAAATATGCCTTGTAATACCATAACTTTTCTCTAAATCCTAACCTTTCAAAATCAATTTTAGGAAGTCTTTTATAAAAAAACTTTGTTATTTCTTTGAACTCTTCGTCACTTTTGGCGTATCCAGTCTTTATTAACTTTTCATATAACTGAAGGGATAGGTTTGACAATTTACTGGCAATATCATTTTGAAAAATTAACTCGTCTGCTTGAGTAGTTAATATTTGAGTTCTATTTGTTAAACTTCTTGTTATGTATTGAGATTCAATAACTTTCTCAAGCTCTACAATTTCATAAGCAGTATATTTCTCTTCATTTTTTAATGCTAAACTTTTAGACTTATCTAATAATTTTAAACTTTGCTTGTATAATCCTTTTTGATATAAAATGGTTGCAAAATCAAGTTGTTCTCTTATTTGCAACCTAATATTTTTGTGTGCTGGATTAAGCCTTAAGCTTATTAGAATCTGCTTATACAAATGCGCTTTTAAATTTGATAGTTGTTGTTTAGTTACAAATTCTTTTTTTAAAATAATTCTTTCGTCATATTTATCAAATTTTTCAAGTAAATTAAATAAATTTAAAAATTTAGAATCAAGGTTAGAGCCCATTCTATTTACAAAAAGCTTAAATTGTCTTTTTTCAGATTTTGTCAAAGATTTAATTAAAATAAATAGAGGTTCTTTTTGTTCCTTAGTCATTGTATAAAAAAATAATTAAAATATTGATAATGAGTTTTTTATAATAAAAAAAAACCACTAGAATATTGTAATGAAATTATCTAATTTCAAGAATATAAACATACAAAATATATTTTCGTAATTGGTATAACTTATTATTTAATGAATAAAGAAATTGTTCATATTTTTGATACTACACTTCGGGATGGGGAACAGGTACCTGGATGTAAGCTTAACACAAAGAATAAACTAATTATAGCAGACAAACTTGAATCATTAGGTGTCAATATTATTGAAGCAGGATTTCCTATATCAAGTCCCGGAGACTTTAAGTCAGTAGTCGAGATAAGTAAATTAATTAAGCATTCCAAGGTATGTGCTCTTACAAGAGCTGTAGAAAAAGACATTGATGTAGCTGCAGAAGCCCTATTAAATGCAAAATATCCAAGAATTCATACTGGTATTGGAACATCTCCTACACACATTAAATATAAATTTAATTCTGATAAAGATAAAATTATTCAAAGAGCAGTTAGGGCAGTAAGTTATGCAAAGTCTAAGGTTGAAGATGTTGAGTTTTACGCAGAAGATGCTGGTAGAACAGACAATGAATTTTTAGCTAAAATTTGTGAAGCTGTAATCAAAGCAGGAGCAACTGTTCTAAACATTCCGGATACAACTGGTTATTGTTTGCCCGATGAATACGGTAAAAAAATTAAATTTTTAAAAGAAAATGTTAAAGGAATAGACAAAGCTATAATTTCTTGTCATTGCCATAATGACTTGGGATTAGCGACTGCTAATTCCATATCAGGTGTTCTAAATGGTGCAAGACAAATTGAATGTACAATTAATGGAATTGGGGAAAGAGCAGGAAACACATCCTTGGAAGAAGTTGTTATGATAATGAAACAGCATTCAGGGTTAAACTTAGGTACTTCAATTAATAGTCAATATCTTTATGCCACAAGTAAATTAGTATCAGAAAGTATGGCTATGCCAGTTCAACCAAACAAAGCAATAGTTGGAGCTAACGCCTTTGCTCACAGTTCTGGAATCCACCAAGACGGAGTGATTAAGCATAGGGAGACATACGAAATCATTGATCCTAAAGATGTTGGTGTTGATGAATCAACAATTTTACTTACAGCAAGATCAGGAAGGGCTGCACTTGCATACAGGGCTAAAATTATCGGTATCGAACTTGACAAAGAACAACTTGACAAAGTTTATAAAACCTTTCTTACTTTTGCAGATGAAAACAAAGAAGTTAATGATTCTGATATCCCTGAAATTGTCAGAAAATCAAATTTATAAATATGTCAAATACACTTTTTGATAAAGTTTGGGATTCTCATGTAGTTAAAAAAATACAAAACGGTCCAGATATTTTATTCATAGATAGACACATGATTCACGAAGTTACAAGCCCAGTTGCCTTTTTAGGACTTGAAAAAAGAAACCTATCTGTTTTATATCCTGAAAAAACTTTTGCAACTGCAGATCATAATACTCCTACAATAAATCAGCACCTTCCTGTCAAAGATCCTTTATCAGCAAAACAGTTAAAAGCATTAGAAGAAAATTCTTCAAAACATGGAATTTCATATTGGGGTTTAGGGCATGAGAAAAATGGTATTGTTCATGTTGTTGGTCCTGAATATGGAATTACCATACCCGGTGCAACAATAGTCTGTGGAGATTCCCATACCTCAACACACGGAGCTTTCGGGGCTATAGCCTTTGGTATTGGGACTTCAGAAGTAGAAATGGTTCTTTCTACCCAATGCATTATGCAAACAAAACCAAAAAAAATGCGAATAACTATTGATGGAAGACTAGGGAAAGGAGTCACTCCGAAAGATGTTGCACTTTATATAATTTCAAAACTTACAACCTCTGGTGCAACAGGCTTTTTTGTTGAATATGCTGGAGATGTATTTTCATCAATGTCTATGGAAGGAAGAATGACAGTTTGTAATTTAAGTATTGAAATGGGTGCAAGAGGAGGAATGATTGCTCCTGATGATAAAACATTCAACTATATAAAAAATAGAGAGTTTACTCCTAAAAATAAATCATGGGATAAAGCCATGATCTATTGGAAAACGCTTTATTCAGACAAAAACTCAATATTCGATAAAGAATTTATTTTTAATGCAAGAGATATAGAACCCATGATTACATTTGGAACTAATCCTGGAATGGGGATGAGAATAACTAATGATATTCCAAAATCTAATTCTACTGAAGGTGGTAATTCTACATATAAAAAATCTTTAAATTATATGGGTTACAACGAAGGAGATGAAATGATAGGAAAGCCTGTTGATTTTGTATTTTTAGGTAGCTGTACAAATGGCAGAATCGAGGATTTTAGAGCATTTACTGAAATAATTAAAGGGAAAAGAAAGGCCCCTAATGTTACTGCTTGGCTTGTGCCTGGATCACACAAAGTATTAGCTTCAATTAAAGAAGAGGGTCTACTTGATATTCTTGAAGAATCTGGATTTAAACTCAGAGAGCCAGGATGTTCAGCATGTTTAGCTATGAATGATGATAAAGTTCCTGCTGGTAAATATGCTGTAAGCACCTCTAATAGAAATTTTGAGGGTCGACAGGGACCAGGTTCTAGAACCTTGTTAGCTAGTCCCATTGTAGCGGCAGCAGCAGCAATAACAGGAAAAGTAACTGATCCAAGAACATTGTTTTAATATGGCCTACGAAAAATTTAATAGTCTGATTAGTACTGCTGTTCCTCTGAATATCGAAAATGTGGATACTGATCAAATAATTCCGGCACGTTTTTTAAAAGCTACAGAAAGAATTGATTTTGATAAAAACTTGTTTAGAGACTGGAGGTACAATCAAGATAATTCTTTAAAAAAAGATTTTGTTCTAAACAAAAATATTTATGGAGGAAAAATATTAATTGGTGGAAAAAATTTTGGATCTGGATCATCAAGAGAACACGCAGCATGGGCTATATATGATTATGGATTCAGATGTGTAGTTTCAAGTTTTTTTGCTGATATTTTTAGAAATAATTGTTTAAATATCGGAGTTCTTCCTGTTCAAGTTTCAGAAGTTTTTTTATCAAAAATTTTTAATCAGGTTGAAGCTAAACCATCATCAAAAATTAAAATAGATTTAAACGAACAATCAATAAAAATTATTGATCTAAACTTAATAGAGAATTTTGAAATAAATTCCTACAAGAAAAATAATATGCTAAATGGTTTTGATGATATAGATTATTTAATAAATATGAAAAAACAAATTAGGGAATTCAATAGAAATAGACCAATATAAATTATTTTGAAACCAAACACCACTAGGCATATTGAAATAATGGATACCACACTCCGTGATGGTGAACAAACTTCAGGTGTATCATTTTCAGCCTCAGAAAAACTTACATTATCAAAACTTTTATTAGAAGAATTAAAAGTTGACAGAATTGAAGTTGCTTCTGCCAGAGTATCCAAAGGAGAGCTCGAAGCTGTTAAACAGATAAATGAATGGTCAAAAGAAAATGGATGTCATGAAAAGATTGAGATTCTTACTTTTGTTGATAATGGGATTTCCTTGGAATGGATGATTGAATCTGGTGCTAGAGTTCAAAATCTCTTAACAAAAGGGTCTTTGAATCATTTAAAACATCAATTAAAACAATCTCCTGAAAAACATTTTAAAAACATAGAACAAAATATTGAAGATGCAAATAAAAATAACATTTCAACAAATATTTACTTAGAAGACTGGAGTAATGGAATGCGAAATGCTAAAAAATATGTTTTTGAATTCTTAGATTTTTTGATAGATCAACCGATAAAAAGAATTTTACTTCCTGATACACTAGGCGTTTTAACTCCCAATGAAACTAAACTATATATTTCTGAAATAATAGAAAGATACCCAAATCAACACTTTGATTTTCATGGTCATAATGATTATGACCTGGGAGTGGCAAATGCAATGGAAGCTGTTAAGGCTGGAATTAATGGATTACATCTTACCGTAAATGGAATGGGGGAAAGAGCAGGAAATGCACCATTAGCAAGTGTTGTTGCTGTATTAAATGATTTTATTCCCGAGGTTAAACTTAATATTAATGAAAAATCTTTGTATAAAGTAAGTCAAATAGTATCAACCTTTACTGGATTTAGAATTCCAGCTAACAAACCAATCGTTGGATCTAATGTTTTTACGCAAACTGCTGGTATTCATGCAGATGGTGACAGTAAAAACAATTTATACTTCAATGATTTATTACCTGAAAGATTTGGAAGAAAACGCTCTTATGCATTAGGCAAAACTTCAGGCAAAGCAAATGTCCTTAAAAATCTTCAAGATCTTGGTCTAAATCTTAATGAAGCAGAGATTAAAAAGGTTACTAATCGAATCATTGAGCTTGGTGATAAAAAGCAAAAGGTTACTGCTTTTGATCTACCTTATATAATTTCAGATGTTTTGGATAGCCATGATTCAAAAAAGAAAGTTTTTGTCAAATCTTATGTTTTGACACATGCCAAAGGAATGGATCCGACGACCTCTGTATCAATTGAAATCAATGGAGAAATAATAGAAGAAAACTCTTCTGGAGATGGACAGTTTGACGCTTTTATGAAAGCAGTTCAGAAGATTTATACAAAAAAAAATCTTTCACTTCCAAAGTTAATTGATTATGCAGTTCATATACCTCCAGGAAGTAACTCGGATGCTCTTTGTGAAACAAGTATTACTTGGAAAGATAATAAAAGAGAATTTGTAACCCGTGGCCTTGATTCTGACCAAACAGTATCTGCAATTGTTGCAACTGAAAAAATGTTAAATAACTTATTTTAAATAAATGGAGTTAAAAATTGCTCTTTTATCAGGTGACGGAATTGGTCCTGAAGTAATCAATGAAGCGGTGAAGGTTTCAGATGCAATAGCTAAGAAATTTTCTCATAATATAACGTGGATGCCAGCTCTAACAGGAGCAGCAGCTATTGATTCTTTTGGCGATCCTTATCCTGAAAGCACACATAAAGTTTGTTTAGAAGCAGATGCTATTCTTTTTGGAGCCATAGGTTTACCAAAATATGATAATGATCCCTCTGCAAAAGTAAGACCAGAAGAAGGTCTTTTAAGAATGAGAAAAAAGTTAGGCTTATTTGCAAATGTAAGGCCAACTTTTACTTTCCCTTCACTAATTGACAAATCTCCCTTAAAAAGAGAAAGAATAGAAGGTACAGATCTTATTTTTCTTCGTGAATTAACTGGAGGGATATATTTTGGTAACAAAGGGCGAAAAAATAATGGAGAAGTTGCTTATGATACATGTACCTATTCCAGAAATGAAATAATAAGATTAGCTAGGAAAGGCTTTGAGTTGGCAATGAAAAGGTCTAAACGTTTATGTTGTGTTGATAAAGCAAATGTAATGGAGAGTTCAAGGTTGTGGAGAGAAACAGTTCAAAATTTAGAAAGTGAATACCCTAAAGTCAAAGTTTCATATGAACTAGTTGATGCTGTTGCTATGAGATTAGTTCAATGGCCAAATACATATGATGTTTTAATTACAGAAAATTTATTTGGTGATATTCTTACCGATGAAGCTTCTGTAATATCTGGATCAATGGGGTTAATGCCATCTGCATCAATCGGAAAAAATAATGCTTTATACGAGCCGATTCATGGGTCTTTTCCTCAAGCAACTGGGAAGAATATTGCTAATCCTCTAGCTACTATTCTCTCATCTGCTATGATGTTCGAAATGAGTTTTAATTTATTTAATGAAGGAAAACTTATAAGAGATGTTGTTAACAAGTCCTTGCGCTCAAAAATACTTACCGAAGATCTATCTAACGGTGAAAAATCATACAAAACATCAGAAGTTGGAGATTTTTTAGTTAGTGAGATTCTTAAATAAGAAATGATTTATCTTATTGAACTTCCATTTATTAACTTCAAACTAGGCTCTAATAGAACAACTCCTTTTTTAGTTGAAACTCCTAAAACTAGGCATTGACTTATAAAATTCATTATTTGACGCTCACCAATATTTATAACAGCGATAACCTGTTTATTTATTAATATACTTTTGTCGTAAAGATCTGTAATCTGGGCAGATGAATTTAATTTTCCGAGTGGTCCAAAATCAATTAAAAGCTTATAAGCTGGTTTTATAGCTTGATCAAAAGTATTCGCAGAAATAATTGTACCAACTCGAAAATCTATAGAGTCAAAATATCGAAAATCAATTAAATCATTCATGAATTAATAAAACTTAATTGATCTTCAACAATTCAACTTCAAAAATTAGAGTTGCATTTGGTGGAATCACTCCTCCAGCACCACTACTACCATATGCCAAGTCACTTGGAATAAGAAATTTTGCAGAAGCACCTTCATTAAGCATACCAATACCTTCATCCCATCCAGGTATTACCTGTCCTTCACCAATTAAAAACTCAATTGGCTGGTTTCTCTGAAAAGAAGAATCAAATACTGTTCCATCCATTAACATACCTTTGTAATGAACAGAAACTTTATCACCTTTATTTGGTTTATTATCATTATTACCGTCTTTATTTATTTGATAATACAAACCAGATAAAGTTTTTTTCATATCTTTAATATGGTCTAAAAGTTTATCATTTAAAAGTTTATCTACTTCATTTTCACGTTCAAGCTTATTATCTAAGAATTTTTGAAATACCTCTGAAGCATTCCATTCATTTGCTTCTTTTCCAACTCTAATTATTTCAACCTTATTAATTATATCACCCTGAACTATACTATTAACGACATCTAAACCTTCTATAACTTTTCCGAAAACCGAATGCTTACCATCCAACCAATCAGTAGCAATATGTGTAATAAAAAACTGACTTCCATTAGTCCCAGGCCCAGCATTTGCCATGGATAAAGTTCCTGGACTATCATGTTTTAATTCTTCATTAAATTCATCATCAAACTGATAACCAGGCCCCCCTGAACCTATACCCTGAGGGCATCCTGCTTGAATCATGAAGTTAGGTATAACTCTATGAAACTTTAAACTGTCGTAAAATGGTTCCCCTGGTGATTTGAAATTATTTTTTATACTTCCTTCTGCTAATCCAACGAAATTAGATACAGTTCCAGGAGTTTGCAAATAGGTTAATTTAGCAATAATACTTCCTTTCGAAGTATCAAACTTTGCGTATAAGCCGTTTTTCATATTATTATTAAATTGCAAATATAATCAACGCCCTAGATTATTTATATATCGATTGCAACTTAATTGCTAAAATAAATTTTAACAAATCTAATTTGCGACCTCTGATAAAAATTTTATTCTAAATAACCTAATTTCATCTTCCTCAAAATCATTATCAAAATGATCTAAAGCTAAATCAATTTGATCTGAATCAGTTTCAATAAAATAATTGTAAAGGTCTTGTTGTGAGTCGTCATCCAAAATTTCGTCAACCCAATAGTTGATATTTAATTTAGTTCCAGAATTTACTATAGTTTCCATTTCTGTAATCAGATCATCTAAACCCATTCCTTTTGCAGATGCTATATCATCCAATGGAAGTTTTCTATCAATGTTTTGAATTAAATAAAGTTTTAAGGATGAATTTGATCCAGTACTTTTAAATATTAAATCATCGGGTCTAATTATATTATTTTCATCAACATAATTATTAATTAGCTTTAGAAATGGACCTCCATAACGATTTGCCTTTCCCTCTCCAACACCAATAATGTTAATTAGTTCATCTTTATTTAAAGGATATTTTAAAGCCATTTCTTCTAAAGAATTTTCTTGAAAAATAACGTATGGTGGAACATTGGATTCAATAGCAACTTTTTTTCTTAAATGCTTAAGAAGTTTAACTAGAGTTTGATCAGAAATATTTTTAGACTCAACAAACTTATCATCATTAATATCGAAATTGTGGTCAAGTGTCATTAGATAAGTAGTAGGGTGACTTAAAAAATCATTTCCTAAGGTTGTTACTTTTAATAAACCATAAGTTTCAATTTCTTTATTTAAAAAACCTGAAACAATAGATTGGCGAATTAATGCAATCCAATAAGCTTCATTTTTGTATTTTCCACTTCCAAAACAAGATTTTTGATGTGTTTTATGGGAAACAATTAATGCATTTTGTTTACCAACTAAAATCTTAACTAGTTCTTTTAATTTATATTTTTCATTTGTTTTTTTAACAATATCTAATAATAATAATAATTCTTGCTTTGCCTCTTCTTTAGGTTTAGGGTTTTTAGAATTATCATCATTCTCAGCACCTTCTCCATTAACCGGATCAAATTTTTCACCAAAATAATGAAGAATGAATTGTCTTCTAGAAATTGATGTCTCAGCATAGGATGCCATTTCATTTAACAATTCATATCCAATTTCCTGTTCAGCCAGTGGCTTACCTGACATAAATTTTTCAAGTTTTTCAATATCTTTATAAGCGTAAAAAGCAAGACAGTGCCCCTCACCCCCATCTCTTCCTGCTCTTCCAGTTTCTTGGTAATAACTTTCTAAACTTTTAGGTATATCATTATGAATTACATAACGAACATCAGGTTTATCAATTCCCATACCAAAAGCAATTGTTGCCACAATAACATCACAATCCTCATTAATAAATCTATCCTGATTCATAACTCTAGTTTTGGAATCTAAACCAGCATGATATGGGAGTGCATTTACTTTATTTACCTGCAAGATCTTTGAAAGTTCCTCAACACGTTTTCTTGAAAGACAATATATTATTCCTGATTTTCCATCATTTTTTTTTATGAACCTTATAATGTCTAAATCAATTTTATTAGTTTTTGGTTTAACTTCATAAAAAAGATTAGGTCTATTAAAAGAAGCTTTAAAAACTTTAGCATTTTGTATTTTAAGATTCTTCATTATATCCTCCTGCACTTTAGTTGTTGCTGTTGCTGTAAGTGCTATAATTGGTATGTTTTCATTTATTTGATTGATAATCACTCTTAAGTTTCTGTAATCTGGACGAAAATCATGACCCCATTCGGAAATACAATGAGCTTCATCAATCGCAAAAAATGAAATTTGGACGCTATTTAAAAATGATATTGTATCTGATTTAGTTAAGGATTCTGGTGCAACGTATAATAATTTAGTTTTACCACTTATAATATCATTTTTTACTTTGTCAACAGCAGACTTACTTAATGATGAATTTAAGACATGAGCAACACTATCATTGGAAGAAATTCCACGAATTGCATCAACTTGATTTTTCATCAATGCTATTAATGGAGATACTACAATCGAAGTTCCACTATTTATAAGCGCTGGTAATTGATAGCAAAGAGATTTACCTCCACCAGTTGGCATAATCACAAAAGAATCATTCTTTTCAAGAAGATTCTCAATTACCTGTTTCTGAAGCCCTTTAAACTTAGAAAAACCAAAATAATGCTTTAACTTTTTTTCTAATTTTTCTCCTTTCATCGAGATCGATGCTTAATCATAAATTAGCTACATTTGCAATTAGATTAAATATACAATTTTCTTTTAGAAAATTTTAAATGATCATGAATTGACAACTAAAGAAAAAATTTTTAAAAGAGCACACAATACTTTTATCATTGAATCGGAGGCAATTCATGATTTAATTAATAATATTAATGATGATTTTTTTAACGTAGTTAAAAAAATCAGTAACTCTAAAGGAAGAGTAATAATTACTGGTATTGGAAAAAGTGGTGTTATTGGAATGAAAATAGTCGCAACAATGAATTCAACTGGTACTCCTGCTATTTTCATGCATGCAGTGGATGCAATTCATGGTGATTTAGGAGTTATTCAAAAAAATGATATAGTTATATGCATTTCTAAAAGTGGTAATTCTCCAGAAATTAAAGCTTTAATTCCTTATTTAAAAAAAGAAAAAAATCTTTTAGTTGGGATGTCTTCAAATTCTAGCTCTTTTTTAGCTCAAAATTCAGATTTTAATCTATTTACTCCTATTAAAAAAGAAGCTTGCCCTAATAATTTAGCTCCAACAACAAGCACAATAGTTCAACTAGCAATGGGTGATGCTTTAGCAATGTGTTTATTAGATATAAACAAATTTAAAGTTAAAGATTTTGCAAAATTTCATCCAGGAGGAAGTATTGGTAAAGCTTTATTTTTAAAAACAAAAGACTTAATTTCAATTCAAAATCCTCCAATTGTAAGACCAAATGATTCTGTTAAAAATGTAATTAATGAGATTTCTTCAAAAAGACTTGGTGCTACTGCTGTAATTGATGAAAAAGAAATTATAGGAATTATCACTGATGGAGATATAAGAAGAATGTTAGAGTCATTTGAAAGCTTAAATAATATTTTTGCCTCAGATATTATGACTAAAAACCCTATAACGATTAACCATAATGTTTTAGCTACTGATGCAATCAAAATAATGAAAAAGAATAATATTAATCATCTAATAGTAAATGAAGATTCAAATTTCATTGGGATAATTAATATTTTAGATTTTTTAAAAGAAGGGTTTAGTTAATGAAGAATCCGGATCAAATGTCCTTTCTTGATCATCTTGAAGAGCTAAGGTGGCATCTTATTAGATCTGTTGTATCTATTCTCATATTTGGAACAGTAGCATTCATATTTAAAGATTTTATATTTAATACGCTTTTATTTGGACCAAAAAACACTGACTTCATTACTTACAGATGGTTTTGTGATATCAGTCAGCTTCTTGGTCAAGGAAATAGTTTTTGTATCCAAGAAATGCCATTTAGAATTCAAAGTAGAACTATGGCTGGTCAATTTTCAGCTCATTTATGGACTTCTATATTAGCTGGATTTATAGTTGCCTTTCCCTATGTTATTTTTGAACTATGGAAATTCATAAGTCCAGGATTAAATACTAATGAAAGAAAAAACGCCAGAGGATTTATTTTAATTGCTTCAACTTTATTTTTTATTGGGGTTCTTTTTGGCTATTACATTATTACCCCACTTTCTATAAATTTTTTAGGAAATTACACCGTTAGCAGTGAAGTTTTTAATGATTTTGACCTTTCAAGTTACATTGGACTGTTAAGAGCTTCAGTTTTATCATCTGGTTTAATTTTTGAATTACCTATTATAATATATTTCTTTACAAAAATTGGTATTGTCAGCCCTTCATTTCTTAAAAAAAACAGAAAGTTTGCATTAGTTATTTTATTAAGTCTATCGGCAATTATAACACCTCCTGATATTGCAAGCCAAATCATTGTATGTATTCCTTTATTTATATTGTATGAATTAAGTATTTTTATATCGAAAATAGTATACAAAAATCAAGAACTTAATAAACTCTAAATAAATGGAATTAAGGGCTGAAAAAATTGTTAAATCTTACCGAGGTAAAAAAGTTGTTAAGGGAATTACCCTAAAAGTAAATCAGGGAGAAATAGTTGGGCTCTTAGGGCCTAATGGAGCAGGAAAAACAACTTCATTCTATATGATTGTAGGATTAATAAAGCCTAATGCAGGAGAAATTTATTTAAATGACGAAAAGATAACAAAATTTCCAATGTATAGAAGAGCCCAAAATGGAATAGGATATTTGGCTCAAGAAGCATCTGTTTTTAGAAAACTTAGCGTTGAAAATAATATTTTAAGTGTTCTTCAAATGACTAACTTAACCAAGTCAGAACAAATTAAAAAAACTGAATCTCTTCTTGATGAGTTTGGTTTATTACAAATTAGAAAAAATAGAGGAGATCTTCTATCGGGTGGAGAAAGAAGAAGGACAGAAATCGCAAGAGCTCTTGCAACTGATCCAAAGTTTGTACTATTAGATGAACCTTTTGCTGGTGTTGATCCAATTGCAGTTGAAGACATTCAAAAAATTATCGCTCATTTAAAGAAGAAAAATATTGGAATCCTAATCACTGATCATAATGTTCAAGAAACCTTGGCTATAACTGACAAAACATATCTTATGTTTGAGGGAAATATTATGAAAGAAGGAAGTCCAAGTGAATTAGCAAAAGATGAAATGGTTAGAAAGGTTTACTTAGGAAAAAACTTTGAATTAAGAAAAAAGAAAATTGATTTATAAGTGGATTTAAAAATTCGACCTACTTCAACTAATGATCAGCTTGAAGTAATATCAATACTAAGCATGGCTTTTAATACTCCCAAATCTTTACCACTAAATGAAGACTACATAACTGCACAAAATATATATTCAATTGTAAGTGAAATTGATAAAAAAATTGTTGGAACAGCTAGTTTATACATATTAAATAAGGTTAACAGAAAAGTTGGACTAATTGAAGATGTTGCAGTTCTACCCTCTTATAAAGGCAAAGGTATTGGATTGAAATTAATTAACCATTTACTCAATATTGCAAAAAAAAAGAAAGTTTATAAAGTTATTTTGAATTCAAATAAAAAAAATGAATCTTTTTATCATAAAGCAGGGTTTAAAACTGAACAATTACAATTAGTTAAACGTTATTAAAAATGTGCGGAATCGTCTCTTACATTGGATCTAAAGACCCATTACCTATAATTATTGAAGGGCTAAAACGGCTAGAGTATAGAGGTTATGATAGTGCTGGACTGTTTGTTAGTAATTCAGAAATAAATGATATAATTAAGGTCGTTGGTAAAGTTTCTAAACTAAAGAAAGCACTGAAAAACAAAAAATATATAAATCCTACAATTGGAATGGGACATACAAGGTGGGCTACACATGGAGAGCCTAATATCAAAAATGCTCATCCACATAAATCAAACTCTGGAGAACTTACACTAGTTCACAATGGGATAATCGAAAACTATGATTCAATAAAAAAAGAATTAATTGAAAGGGGATATCAATTTTATTCAGATACAGATTCCGAAATTTTAGTTAATCTGATCGAAGACATACAAATTAAAGAAAAATTATCTCTTGGAAAAGCATTACGAATAGCCTTAAATCAAATAATTGGAGCCTATGGAATAGTAGTTTTTGATTCAAAAAAACCAGATGAAATTATTGCCGCTAAACTTGGAAGTCCACTGGCAATTGGTATAGGTTTCAATGAGTTTTTTATTGGATCTGATGCCTCACCATTCATAGAACACACCAGAAAAGTAGTCTATCTAGAAGACAATGAAATGGCCATTCTAAATAAAAGAAAACCAATAAAAATATTTAATATAACCAATGATAAAATTATTATTCCATATGTTGAGCAATTAAAATGGAATTTGGAAAATATTCAAAAAGCAGGTTATGATCATTTCATGCTTAAAGAAATTAACGAACAACCAAAAGCAATTAAAAATACTTTAAGAGGAAGACTTTTAATTAATGAAGGTAAAATTCAAGTAGGAAGTTTAAGTGAGTATCAAACGAAATTTTCAAAAGCAAAAAGAATAATTATTGTAGCATGTGGAACTTCATGGCATGCCGGTCTAGTTGGAGAATATCTATTAGAAACATTCGCAAGAATTCCTGTAGAGGTAGAATACGCATCTGAATTTAGATATCGAAATCCCATTATTTATTCAGATGATATAGTAATTCCTATATCTCAATCTGGAGAAACTGCTGATACTCTTGCTGCAATAAAATCTGCTAAAAAAAATGGTGCTTTTATTTATGGAATTTGTAATGTTGTAGGAAGTAGTATTTCTAGAGAAACTCACAGTGGAATGTATACTCACGCAGGGCCAGAAATTGGGGTTGCTTCGACAAAAGCATTTACAACTCAAATAACAGTCCTGATTTTATTAGCTCTTAAAATGTCAGAAATAAAAGGTACAATGAGTAATTCTGAGTTGAGATTATTATATCAAGAGCTAGAGAACATTCCTCAAAAAATCAGTATGTTTTTAAGTAATGATATATCCATTAAAAAGATTGCAAAAAGTATTTTTAAAAGCTCTAATTGCCTGTATTTGGGAAGAGGACTTAATTTTCCTGTAGCGCTAGAAGGAGCTTTAAAGCTAAAAGAGATTTCTTATATTCACGCAGAAGGATATCCTGCCGCTGAAATGAAACACGGACCAATTGCTCTAATTGATCATAATATGCCTGTAATTGTTATAGCCACAAAAAAAGGACATTATGATAAAATTATAAGTAATATTCAGGAAATTAAATCCAGGAAAGGTAAAATAATTGCTGTAATTACAGAAGGAGATACTACTGTAAAAAATTTATCGGACTACTTTATTGAAATTCCTGAATCCTCAGAATGTTTTACTCCTTTATTTAGTACAATTCCTCTACAACTTCTCTCCTATCACACAGCCATTTTAAGAAACTGTAACGTTGATCAGCCAAGAAATTTAGCTAAATCTGTTACGGTGGAGTAAGGTTATATGTTCAATTAAAAATGTTTGGAAAAATATCAATATATTCAATATTAAAAGTAAAATGAAAAATAAAATTAATTTCAAAAAAAAATTTAATCTATTTTCAGACTATTGGACTCCAAAAGTTATTGCTGAAATGAACAATTATCAATTTAAATTGGTAAAAGTTAAAGGAGAATTCATTTCACATAAACATGATCATACTGATGAAGCTTTTATTGTCATTGACGGGTCTTTGAAAATTGAATTTAGTAATAAAACCATTAATTTAAATAGTGGAGAAATGTTTGTAGTGCCCAAAGGTGTAAAACATAAACCTTATTCAAAAGAAGAGTGTAAAATTCTTTTAGTTGAACCTAGGGAAACTATCAACACAGGTAATGTTCAAGGGAAATATACAGCACCTAACAATCAATGGATATAAAATAAATTAAGCTTGATATAAAATCCAGTTTCTTACCGCTGAAAGCAATAGATAAACTAAAACAATTAATGGAAATCCAGCGCCTTGATATAAAAAAATAATAATTAAAGAAATAATAAAAAGGATTATAGGGAAAACAAAGGAGATATAACTCGACTTATCATTAAATTTTAAAGAAAATAATCTCCAATCACTATTCATCATAAATACAGATAGTAAAATAAGAAATATCAAAACATACGCAGATTTAAAGAACGGAGCAATAAAAGAAAAAGAGGGATGTGCAATCATCAAAGGAAGACTACAAAAAAACAATGCATTTGCGGGGGTTGGTAATCCAAAAAAATCTGAAGAGCTTGTTTTAATCAGATTAAATTTTGCTAATCTAAACGCTGCTCCTATTGGAAGAATAAAAGCTATCAAGGCAAGAGGAGCTATCGAGAAAACGATAGTTTCTGAAAAAAAATTAAATTTAAAATCATTGATCAAAACACCACTTCTAATAAAAAGTTGATATACAACAATTCCCGGAGTAAAACCACTAGTAATAACATCTGCCAATGAATCAAGTTGAAGGCCCAAGTCACTAGTGACATTTAGTAGTCGTGCTATCATCCCATCAAATAAATCAAATGTTATACCCAACAATACGCTCCAAAATGCAGCTTCAAACTGATTCAGTCCTGCAAAAACACAGGCTAAACATCCACAAAAAAGATTAGCACTTGTAATTAAATTAGGAATATGACCAATAATTTTTCGCATATATTGGTAAAAAAACAAATATTTATACTAATTCAAGCAAAAAAGTTTAAAAAAATTTAACTTTCACCCGTAAATGAGGAAAATTAAAAACTCTTGGATATTATCAATAATTTCAGCAATATTTTTTGTATTGGGCTGGCCAACCTTTGGCCATCCTATTTTCTTATTTTTTATATTTGTTCCCCTTTTTTTTATTGAAGAGCAAATTAATTGTGATAATAAAAAAAATAAATATTTAAGGGTTTGGGGATATAGTTATTTTATTTTTTTTCTTTGGAATTTATCTACAACATGGTGGCTAATAAATGCTTCTTTAGCTGGAATGCTAATTGCAAATATTTTTAATTCATTATTTTTAAGTTTAGTTTTTTTATCGTTCCACTGGAGTAAATCTAAGCTAACTCTCAAAGGAGCTTATGTTTTTTTTATTAGCGCTTGGATTTGTTTTGAAAAACTTCATCTGAATTGGAGTATCTCATGGCCTTGGCTAAATTTGGGTAATGGATTTTCGGAATATATCTATTGGATTCAGTGGTATGAGTATACTGGAACATTTGGAGGGACATTGTGGATATTAATTCTAAATATCGGAATTTATGGAACATTTAAAAATTTAAATAAAAAATCCAATATCAGATCTGTTTTAATTAATTTTTTTAAATGGATAATATTAATAGTACTTCCTGTTTTAATTTCTTTAATCATATACGTAAATCTTGAGGAAACAAAAGAAAAAATTAATGTCTTAGCTGTTCAGCCAAATATTGACCCTTACGATGAAAAATATCTTTATTCAAACTTTCAATTTCTGGAAAAGATAATTAAACAAACAAATGAGTACAAAAATCAAAATATTGATTTCATAGTTTTACCTGAGACATATTTTGCTAATGGGTTTGGTGAAAGATTAATTGATTTTGAAATCAATGAATTAAATTTAAAGTTAAAAAACTTTATTAGTGAATTTAATGAAACTCAACTTATTTCAGGCATACAATTCTTTAATACATATAATAATTTTAATAAAACTGCAACTTCAAATAAAATTAGAAATAATGTTTGGGCTGATTTTTATAATTCTGCAATTGCAGTTTCAAAAAATCAAATGACGGATTACTATCATAAGTCCAAATTAGTAGTTGGAGTCGAAACTCTTCCATATAATAAATTAATAATGCCAATTTTAGGTGAGTATATGATTAATCTTGGTGGAACAGTCTCAAGTCGTGTAACTCAAAAAAACAGATCTATTTTTAAACACCCAATAAAAAACATTAATGCTGCTCCTGTAATTTGTTATGAATCAATTTATGGAGATTTTAATACAGAATATGTGCGTTTAGGTGCTGATTTTTTTGCAGTGATTTCAAATGATGCTTGGTGGGATAATACTCCAGGTCATAAACAACTATTAAGCATAACAAGACTAAGATCTATTGAAAATAGAAGATCTACTGTTAGGAGTGCAAATACTGGAATTTCTGCATTAATTAATGAGAAAGGTGAATATATAAAATTATTAAATTATGGCACAAAGGGCTCATTGCTTGGTGAAGTACCAATCATTAAATCAATTACCTTTTATACAAAATACGGAGATTTAATTGCAAGAGTATCTATATTGATTTTTGTGTTATACTTTTTAATGGCAGTTACTGGTCGCTACAAAGCAAAAAATCAATAATATTTTATTTTATAAATAAAACTTTTGTAAAAAAATCATTAAAAAGTTGTTCAATTTAATAAAGATTCTATTTTTGCAAAAAAAATATTACTCATGTATTGGACTTTAGAACTCGCATCTTATTTAAGTGATGCCCCGTGGCCAGCAACAAAAGACGAATTAATAGATTTTTCAATTCGAACTGGAGCTCCTTTAGAGGTAGTTGAAAATCTTCAATCAATGGAAGATGAAGGTGATGTTTATGAATCAATTGAGGAAATATGGCCTGATTTCCCAACAGAAGAGGATTATCTCTGGAACGAAGATGAGTATTAAAGTTAATTCCAAATCTTAATAAAAGTCTCGTTTGAGGCTTTTTTTTTGCGTACATTTGAGTATTTAAAATTAAATTTTAATGAGTTTTTTAAATCGTATTTTAAAAACATTTTTGGGTGATAAAGCTCAAAAAGATATATCAAAGATTCAACCTCTGGTTTTAAAAATAAATCAAATTCAAAAAGAGTTTGAATTAATTAGTAATGATGAACTAAGAGATAAAACTTTTACCCTAAAAAAGAAAATTAATAACAGTAGATCTCACATAGACTTAGAAATTTTAGATTTAAAAAAAGAAATTGATTCCACAAAAAGCTATGAGATTAAAGAGCAGTTATATCTCAAAATAGATTCTTTAGAAGAAGATGCTTATAAGGTTATTCAAAATATTCTTGAAGATATATTACCTGAAGCCTTTGCAATTATTAAAGATACTGCAAGAAGATTTAAATTAAACTCACATCTTGAGGTTACAGCAACTGATTTTGATCGAAAATTTTCTTCAAAATACGACTACGTTAATTTAAAAGGTGATAAAGCAATTTGGAATAATTATTGGGATGCTGCTGGAAAGTCAATAGTTTGGGATATGGTTCATTATGATGTTCAACTTATAGGTGGAATTGCCCTACATCAAGGTAAAATTGCTGAAATGCAGACTGGAGAAGGAAAAACATTAGTTGCAACACTTCCAATGTTTCTGAATGCTTTAACAGGTAAAGGTGTTCATTTAGTAACTGTTAACGATTATTTAGCCAAAAGAGACAGTGCATGGATGGCTCCTCTTTTCCAATTTCATGGTCTATCAATTGACTGTATTGATTACTATAAACCAAATAGCCCCGAACGTCGACAAGCTTATATGGCAGATATAACATATGGAACAAATAATGAATTTGGATTTGATTATTTGAGAGATAATATGGCACATGCTCCTGAAGATCTTGTTCAAAGAAAACATCATTATTCAATTGTGGATGAAGTTGACTCTGTATTAATTGACGATGCGAGAACACCCTTAATAATTTCTGGCCCTACTCCAGAGGGTGACAGACATGAATTTAATCAGCTAAAACCTCAAGTTTCTGATCTAGTCTTAAAACAAAAGTCTCTATTAAATAACTTGTTGTCAGAAGCCAAAAGAAAAATAAATGAAGGAAATGACGAGGAAGGTGGAAAACTTCTATATCGAGTTTTCAGAGGACTGCCAAAAAATAAAGCACTAATTAAATTTTTAAGTGAGGAAGGTATTAAGCAATTACTCCAAAAGAATGAAAATTTTTATATGCAAGATAATAATCGAAATATGCATATAATCGATGATGATTTATATTTTGTAATTGATGAGAAAAATAATCAAATAGATTTAACTGAAAAAGGTACAGAATTGCTGTCGAGTAAAAGTAATGACTCGAATCTTTTTGTTCTTCCGGACATTGGTTCTGAGATTGCAGATATTGAATCCAAAAACTTAAAGCCTGAGGAGGAAGCCAAAGAAAAAGAAATATTATTCAAAGACTTCAATATTAAAAGTGAAAGAATTCATTCAATGAATCAACTTCTTAAAGCATATACTTTATTTGAAAAAAATATAGAATATGTTGTTATGGATAACAAAGTTATGATAGTTGATGAACAAACTGGAAGGATTATGGATGGTAGGAGATACTCAGACGGTCTTCATCAAGCTATTGAGGCAAAAGAAAATGTTAAAATTGAAGCTGCAACCCAAACCTTTGCAACTGTTACACTTCAAAACTACTTTAGAATGTATCAAAAGTTATCTGGAATGACAGGTACAGCAGTTACAGAAGCTGGAGAGTTTTGGGAAATATATAAGTTGGATGTGATTGAAATTCCGACAAATCAGCCAATAGCAAGAAGTGATGAAAACGATTTAATTTATAAAACAAAAAGAGAAAAATATAATGCGGTTATTAATGAAGTAACAAAGCTTTCAAATGATGGGAGACCAGTACTTATTGGTACCACATCTGTAGAAATATCAGAACTTTTAAGTAAAACTTTAACAATAAGAAAAATTAAACACAATGTTTTAAATGCAAAATTACATAAGAAAGAAGCAGATATTGTAGCGGAGGCAGGAAATCCAGGAATTGTAACTATTGCGACAAATATGGCTGGAAGAGGAACTGATATTAAGCTCTCTGAAGAAGTTAAAAGTTCTGGAGGACTTGCAATAGTTGGAACAGAAAGACATGACTCAAGAAGAGTCGATAGGCAACTAAGGGGTCGTTCTGGAAGACAGGGTGATCCAGGTAGCTCTCAGTTTTTTGTTTCACTTGAAGATAATCTAATGAGATTATTTGGCTCGGAGAGAGTTGCCAAAGTAATGGATAGGATGGGACTTGAAGAGGGTGAAGTAATTCAACATTCTATGATGACCAAATCTATAGAAAGAGCTCAAAAAAAAGTGGAGGAAAATAATTTTGGGATTAGAAAGAGATTGCTTGAATATGACGATGTGATGAATGCTCAGCGTGAAGTAATATACAAACGAAGAAAGAATGCTTTAAGTGGGGATAGACTCAAATTAGATATAGCAAATATGCTATTCGATACTTGCGAAGATATTGTTTTAAGAAACAAAGCATCTAATGATTTTAAAAACTTCGAATTTGAAATAATTAGTAATTTCTCTATTACGGCGCCAATTACAATTGATCATTTTGAAGATTCAATAGAGAATAATTTGATTCAAGAATTGTATGATTTTTTATTAAAATACTATGATGATAAAACAAATTCAAATGCAAAATTAGCTTTCTCTGTAATTAAAAATGTATATGAACGCCCAGGAAATAAATTTGAGAGAATTGTTGTTCCATTTTCTGATGGAACAAAATCTATTAATGTAGTCACAAACTTAAAAAAAGCCTATGAATCGTCAGGGCGTGAATTGGTTGATGATTTTGAAAGGAATATCTCCTTAGCTTTTATTGATGATATATGGAAAAATCATCTTAGAAAAATGGATGAATTAAAGCAATCTGTTCAATTAGCTGTCCACGAACAAAAAGATCCACTGTTAATTTATAAGTTTGAATCCTTTCAATTATTCAAAGAAATGATCAACCTATTAAATCGAGATACATTATCTTTTTTAATTAAAGGTAGTCTACCAGCTCAAAATGAATCATCAATTCAAGAGGCAAAAATGACAGCTAACAAACAAAACTATGCAACACAAAAAGATGAAGTTCTAAATACAGATCAAGCTGCTGCACAGAATAGATCTGCTGGAATAAATGCGAGTCCTCAAAAACAACAAATTGAGACAGTAGTCAGACAAAAGCCTAAAATTGGAAGAAACGAAAAGATCACTATAAAAAATGTTATGAATGGAAACTCCAAAACTTTAAAGTACAAACAAGCTGAACCATTGATAATAAAGGGTGAATGGGTAATAGTTGATGATTGATTTTAAATGATTTATTATTTTACAAATTTAAATTAAATATAAATGGAAGCATACGTTAGTGCTCTTTTGATTGCCATACCTAGTTTTACAATCATGGTGATATTAGAAATAGCATATGGACATTTTAAAGGTTTACAAACCTATACTTTTAGCGATACACTTACTAGTTTAACATCAGGAATAACTCAAACTATTAAAAATTCTCTGGGTTTAGTTTTCATTTTAATTTCATACCCATTTTTAGTTGATAAAATAGCAATAATTTTCATTCCAGAAACAATTTGGCTATGGATTATAGCTTTCATTTGCATTGACTTTTCACAATACTGGATTCATCGTTTAAAACATAAAGTAAATATTTTTTGGAACATTCATGTAATTCATCACAGTAGCGAAGAGTTCAACCTTGCTTGTGCACTTAGACAAAGTATTTCTAACCTAATTGGATTTACTGCTTTATTTCTTTTTCCTGCAGCACTAATTGGAATTCCCTATGAAATAATATCTATACTAACCCCACTTCACTTATTTTCGCAGTTTTGGTACCATACAAGACACATAGGTAAATTAGGTTTTTTAGAATATTTAATAGTTACACCATCACAGCATAGAGTTCATCATGCAATAAATCCTGAATATATTGATAAGAATTTATCAGCAATATTTTGTGTCTGGGATAGACTTTTTGGGACATTTCAAGAAGAACTTGAGGATGTTAAACCAGTTTATGGAGTATTGAAACCAGTTCAAACATGGAATCCTCTTTGGATAAATTTTCAACACTTATGGAGGTTAATAAAGGATGCGTTTTACACTAAAGACTGGAAGGCTAGATTTTATATTTGGTTTAAACCCACTGGTTGGAGACCAGAGGACGTTAAAAAGAAATTTCCTATCAAAACAATATCCGATGTATATTCTCAAAAGAAATATAAAACAAGTCAAACTTTTAATAATAAACTCTGGGCTTTATTTCAGTTTATTGGAATAAATTTTATTCTATATTTTTTTCTGAGTTTTTTTCCAGAATTAACTATTGTTAATAGGCTAGAATTAGGCATAATATTAATTGTAAGTATCTTTGGTTTTACATCTGTTATGGATGGACATATATGGTCAAAAACTTTTGAATTGATCAGATGTTCGATCATTATAGGATATTTATTATTACCATCTCAATCAAATTTTTATGGTGGACTATCTTTATTGTTTTTTAATTTTATTATTATCTATTTATTAATTACTCTCGTTAGTATTTTTTTTATTTCTCTTCCTGAAAAAATAATTGATGAAAAAAATTGATTATTTATTAATAGGACCTTCTTTCCCATATAGAGGTGGAATTGCACAAACACAAAACGAATTTGCTTTAAACTTACTAAAACTAGGAAAAAACATCGAGGTCTTTACTTTTAAAAAACTTTATCCAAAGTTTCTTTTTCCTGGGAAAACTCAATTCACCTCTGAAGGAAAACCATCAAACTTAAAAATTAAGATTAACATACACAGTTATAACCCATTTAATTGGATTAAAATTGGAAAGGAAATAAATAAAATTAAACCTAAATATATTATTTTTAGATATTACACACCATTATTAGCTTTGTGTTATGTTAATATCATATCGCATATTAATAAAGATATAAAAAGTATAGCTTTAGTTGATAATTGGACTCCTCACGAACCAAAATTTTACGATAATTTTTTTAACAAACTGTTTTCAAAAAAAATTGATAGCTACATAACATTATCTGATAAACTAGCATTAGAATTGAAAATCAGAACTAAGTCTAGGGTGTTTTCAGGATTTCATCCAATAAGTGAAAACCTTCCCAAAATAATATCTAAGAAAAATGCTAGAAAAAAATTAGGATGGGACCCAGATATTCCTATAGTTTTATTTTATGGATTAATTAGATCATATAAAGGTCTTGATAATCTTTTAAGGGCTTTTGCTAATCCGCCATTGTCTTTGTCAAAAGCAAAGCTTGGAGTTGTTGGAGAATTTTATGAACCAATAGATAAATATCAAAAGCTTATAAAAAAATTAAAATTAGAAAAAAAAATATATCTGATTCCAAATTATGCTAATATGAAATCAACACAACTCTATTTTTCATCGGCTGACGTAATAGCATTAACATACAAATCAGCAACTCAAAGTGGTGTAATACCTTTAGCATACCATTTTTTAACTCCAATTTTAGTTACAGATCTGATCGGTCTTAAAACACCAATTCTAAAAGATAAATCAGGTTTAATTTGTTCACAAAAACCACATGATATTTCGAATAAATTATCAGAAATGTTAATTGAAGATAGAAAAGAGTTTTTTCAAAAGAACATTAAAAAATCTGTTAAAAAATATTCTTGGACCGAATATTCAAAACAAGTAATTAATTTTATTGAAAATAAAAATTGAAATGAAAATAAAAATTTTTCTAATATTAACACTTATAATATTACAATCATGTAAAGGAAAAGAAATTAAAAAAACTACAAAGTATGATAAACCAAAAAATTTAGCTGAACTTCAGGATACTGAAAGAGCATATTTTGCCTCTGGATGTTTTTGGTGTGTTGAAGCAATTTTTGAGAGTGTTAGAGGTGTAAAAGAGGTATATTCAGGGTATTCCGGAGGAATAACAATTAATCCTACATATAATCAAATTGGAACAGGAAAAACAGGACATGCGGAAGCTGTTGAAATTATATATGATCCAAATATTGTCTCATATAAAATACTTGTTGATGTTTTTTTTGGTTCTCACAATCCAACAACAATGAATCAACAAGGGCCAGATAAAGGTTCTCAGTATAGATCTATAGCTTTCTATAATAATGAAAAAGAAAAAGAAATAATTTTAAAAAAAATTCAATTTCTTAAAATTAATAAAATTTTTAATCGTGAAATTGTTACAGAAGTTAAAAAGCTAAATACGTTTTATTATGCTGAAGAATATCATCAAGATTTCGAAAAGCTTAATCCCGACAATCCTTACGTAAAAAACGTATCCATTCCAAGATTAAATAGATTTAAGGAAAAATTTAAAGAAATTCTAAAAAAAGAACACTAGTAATTATTTTTTATACTTATTAAATTATTCCATATAATTAATCCTAAATATCCAAAAAGAGAACCTATTATAGCTCCAGAGATTACATCTAATGGATAATGAACTCCAATGTATATTCTGCTATATGCAACTAAAGATGCGAAAATTATCAAATAAACTGATATATATTTTAGCTTTGAAGAGAGGATACCTGAAAATAAAACTGCTAGGGCAAAAGAATTTGAGGCATGTCCAGAAAAATAACCAAAAGCTCCACCACATGTCGACTTAACTAACCTAACTAATCCATAAAGACTTTCTTCATGGCATGGTCTTGGTCTTGAAATTGAATACTTAATCAAATTAGTAAATTGATCTGTAAAAAGAATTAAAATTGAGACAGTTAGAACCAGATAAAAAGAATATTTTAAACTATTATTCTTATAAAAGTATATGACTAGTATCAGATATATGAAAACATTTAAAAATTTATTTGTAATAAAAAGCCAGAATATATCATATCTAGAATCTCCTAAACCATTAAGTACTAGAAAAACTGATTCATCAAGATCCAATAAATTTTCAAACATTATTCAATACTTTTAATTTCTGAATCGTAAAAATTTAAAGCACTCTCAATTAATACCTCTGAACTTAGCTTAATTTCATTTTCATCATCTTTTGAAAATTCTTCAAGCCAGAAAAAATCATCATTTATAACATTCAAAACAAAACTTGGAAACTGTGTGTGAACAATAAATATGTCATTAGGATTTTCTGAATTATCTGCAATTAAAAATTTTGGTAAATTTTCATTATTAAATTTTGACATTTTTAAGAATTAATTTTTTTGTAAGATATTGAAATCGTAGAAATAAAAGAATTGATGAAGATGTTAAACCTGATAAAAGCCCATACCATATTCCATTCACTCCAAAATTTAATTTTACTCCTA
>Ga0066845_10000015_pt1 | contig 49254 bp, 58 predicted proteins | sample ETNtaG_31_FD_65488 | JGI IMG/M metagenome (GOLD analysis project Ga0066845, IMG submission 65488) | Marine microbial and viral communities from oxygen minimum zone, Eastern Pacific Ocean - ETNP201310SV78 | ecosystem: Environmental > Aquatic > Marine > Oceanic | place: Pacific Ocean: Eastern...
AATGGCTTCGATAATGCCGTGTTGATCGTTGGTGGTCGCAACAAGGGCTTGGATCTTTCGAGCCTTTCAGAAATAGCTCCTGCCCTTCGAGGGGTGGTCGTAATCGGGGAGTCGGGTCCCGCGTTGGTCGAAATGTTCGATCGAGTGGTTCCAACCGTGGTGGCTAAGTCGATGGAAGATGCAGTAACAGTGGCTTCAGAACTCGCCGCGCCCTTGGGGTCCGATGTTGTTCTTTCGCCAGCTTGCGCGTCGTTCGATTGGTATTCGAATTACATCGAACGTGGAAATGATTTCAAAAAAGCAGTGAGCGAACTTCAAGCCGAGAAGGAATTGTTATGAGCGCTGTGTTTAGCTCTGTGTCATCTCCCAAGACTGTCGGCGTAAAAGCTGCGACGCCTCCCATGCGATATTTGGCAATGTTGGCCTCAGTTCTCCTGCTGATGTTGACCGGGGTAGTTATGGTCCTCTCAGCGTCTACCTGGACAGCTGTAATGCAGAAGGGGGATGGATTCTCTCTGTTCAGTAGGCACGCCTTTAACGTAACGATTGCTGTTTTCGCGTTGTTGCTGTCAGTGGGTTTCGACTTCCGCCGCTGGAGACGATTTGCTCCGTACCTCCTCCTGGGTTCAGTCTTTTCCCTGATACTCGTTGTGTTGGTTGGAAATAAAGTCAATGGAAGCGCACGCGCCTTAAATCTAGGATTTCAGAGTTTCCAGCCTTCAGAATTGACCAAATTTGCATTGGTCGTTGCCGTGGCTTCTTTTCTGGACCAACGGCGCTACTTTCTAGACCGACTTGATCGGGTCACCGCACCAATTGGTATTTGTGTTGCGGTGATTTGTGGGTTGATTCTGCTTCAACCAGATTTGGGCACGGCAGCGATGATCGGGTTCATTGCTATAGGCATGATGTGGGCGGCGGGGGTACCGTTGAAACACCTTTGCCTATTGGCGACACCAGGTGTGGTTGTTGGTTTGCTTGCTGTGGTCGCAGCGCCTTATCGATGGAACAGAATTATCGGCCTCTTCTTTCCTGCAGAGAACGTAGAAGGCGCCGGTTGGCAGGTAACTCAAGGGCTGGTCAGCTTGGCGAATGGAGGGGTGGGAGGCACAGGCTTAGGTGCTGGTCAAGCGCAGTGGGGATGGGTCCCAGAAGCACATACTGATCTAGTTTTCGCTGTTATCGGTGAACAGCTTGGATTTGTCGGCGCGATGGCGGTTTTGGTTCTGCTCGGGACGATCATCTTCACAGGGTTTCGAACAGCCCAAGTGGCACCTGACGTTTTTGGGGCTTTGCTAGCAGCTGGTATATCGCTGTGGTTCTTGGTTCAGGTTCTGGTCAACCTCTTTGGGGTATTGAGGCTTTTGCCGATTACCGGAGTTACATTGCCTTTTGTCTCGTATGGAGGGACTGCTCTAATCATTAACTCCCTAGCTGCGGGTTTACTCCTTAACATTGCGCGTCAGTCACGATGAAGAGATCGAACGGCTCAGAGACGTTTTCTGGAATCAGAGGGGTCATGATTTCGGGCGGTGCAACGGCGGGGCACCTCTTGCCGGGGTTGGCGGTAGCTGATGAACTGGTGAAACGTGGTTTAGAGAAACATAAAATCACTTTTGTTGGTAGTGCTCGGGGTGTGGAAGTGTCCATGGTTCCAGCAGCGGGATACCAACTGAGGGCGCTTCCGGGTCGCGGGCTCAATGGTCGGCGTTGTTCCATCTCCAACTTGCGGAATCTTCTAGCGATTTTCTGGGGTGTCCTCCAGGGAATTATTTTGGTTGGCCGGTATCGCCCAAGCGTAGTTTTGTCTCTAGGTGGTTATGCCGCGCTTCCGGCGTCTGTGGGGGCGATTGTTTTCAGGGTTCCTTTGGTTATAGCGGAACAGAACTCGGCGGCATCCGGCGTGAATCGGCTGCTAACTAAGTACGCAAAAGCTGCGGCTGTCCCACATGCCGGGACTGGCCTAAGGAATGAAGTCGTAACTGGCAATCCGGTTCGTGAATCAGTTATTGAAGCGGATCTGTTAGGGCGAGCAGCTAGAAGTAGGCTTGAATGGCCTTTGGAAGAACCGGTAGTAGTGGCCTTTGGTGGGTCGCTGGGTTCTAGGCGTATTAACGAAGCGATTTGGCAGACTGCAAACGATTCTGATTTACCGCTGATTTACCATGTCGTTGGTAAGCGAGACTGGCATCTGTTGCCATCCGATTTACCGGACAATATTAGAGCTGTTGCTTATGATGAAGAGCTGCCGAAAGCCATGGCCGCAGCTGACTTAATTGTTTGTAGGCCAGGTGGTTCAACAGTTGCGGAAATCGCCATGTTGGGAGTTCCAGCTATCCTCGTCCCGCTCCCTCAGGCGCCGAACGACCATCAACTTCTCAACGCGCAGCGGCTTATGGAAGCAGATTTGGCAACGATCGTGAAAGACGAAGAGCTCGACGGAGCTCAACTAAATCTTGAGGTGAAGCGAATGCTCGATAAGTATCGGGTTCAAGGCGATGCTGATGTTGAGCGTCGAAAACGGAGTGTCGGGCCGCGAGATGCTACTCAAAGAGTCGCGGATCTTGTGATAAATCATTGCTCAACAGTCCTGCCCGCCGATTAGCTAAGAGACGAGTCACCTTGAAGTCGCCGGATACAACTCGGAGCTCCTTGCCAGACAAGGCAGCGGTTCACGTCGTAGGGGCCGGTGGGGCCGGTATGAATGCAATTGCGGCTGTGCTGCTTTCTATGGGGCACCAAGTCAGTGGAAGTGACCTTCGTGAATCAGCTGGTGTTAATCGTTTACGTTCAATGGGTGCAAAAATCGATATTGGGCATGATGAAGCCAATATTGGTGATGCAGAGATCATTTGTCGCTCTACGGCAGTCCCCGACAGCAACGTGGAGGTTGAGGCAGCGCGAGAGTTAGGTCGGTCTGTGTGGAGCAGAGCTGACGTCCTTTCAGCGATATGTAAACAAAAGAAAACTATTGCGGTATCTGGCACCCATGGAAAAACAACGACGTCCTCAATGCTGGCGTTGGCTTTAACAGCTGCTGGCCTTGATCCGTCTTTTATTGTTGGCGGTGACCTAAATGAGATCGGATCTGGAGCAGTTTGGAATAACAAGGGTCAGCTGTTTGTAGTGGAAGCCGACGAATCCGACGGGACATTCGTGAGGTTAAATGCTGAGGCCACGGTCGTCACAAATATTGAAGCGGATCATCTTGATTTCTTTGGTTCTTATGAGTCCCTAGTCGATTCTTTCGAAAAATTTGTCGCCGATGCAAAAGGCCCGCGGGTGATATGTGTGGATGACCCTGGGGCAGCAAACATCGCGTCGATAGTGGGTGAGTGCGTAACCTATGGCAGATCAAGCGTCGCCGATTACCGGATCATCGACATAGAGAACCACCGCTATTCGTCAACTTTTGGAATCATGAACGGAACTCGGCTCATTGGGCGATGTGAGTTGCCTGTGCCGGGCGTGCACAATGTTCTCAACGCAACTGCTGCATTTGTGGCGGCTTTGGAACTAGGAGCTTCGGCCGAATTGGTGCTAGCAGCACTTGGGAGATTTGCTGGTGTTGCAAGGCGATTTGAATTTCGCGGGGAGCAAAGAGGGGTTGTTTATGTGGATGACTACGCCCACCTCCCAAGTGAAGTTTCATCCGTACTTGCAGCAGCGAAAGCTGGGAACTGGAATCGAGTGGTTGCGGTATTCCAGCCACATCGGTATAGCCGCACAGCTGAGCTCTGGCGCGACTTCGCCGACTCTTTCGTTGACGCCGACCACGTAGTGGTAACCGGAATCTACGGTGCTGGCGAAGTGCCGCGGCCGGGTGTAACAGGGGATTTGTTGGTTCGTGCGATTCTCGATGCCCACCCGAAGGCTTCGGTCGCGTACCTTCCCGGAAGAGAAGAGGTTGCTGAGTATCTAGATGCGAATCTCCAATCTGGGGACTTATGTCTGACCATGGGGGCCGGGGATTTGACTTCGGTAGCAGACGAAGTGCAGACCCGACGCAAAGTCAGTGATCTATGACAACGAGTGGAGTTGGTGAAAGGACTTTGAGCGAAGCGCTCCGGCTCTTAGGTCCTCTCGCACGCAGAGATGTGAACCTTGGTCGCCTAACGACGTACAGGGTTGGAGGTAACTCGGCGCTCTTTGTTGAGGCACAAAGCGAAAACGATCTTGTGAACGTTGCTCTAGCAAGACATCAGACTGGATTGCCCGTCTTGGTTATTGGGAAAGGCTCAAACATGCTGGTAGCAGATGGTGGGTTCCCTGGTATAGCGGTTGTTCTAGGAAAGCAATTTGATTCGAGCACCATTGATGAAGAAACAGCCACCGTTGACGCTGGAAGCGCCGTGGCGTTGCCTTCGCTGGCCCGGCGTTGCGTCTCGGCAAATCTAAGTGGCTTCGAGTGGGCAGTTGGTATTCCCGGTTCGGTTGGAGGCGCAGTTCGAATGAACGCGGGAGGGCATGGGGGCGATATGCAAGCGTCTATTTCGACAGTTCGCCTTTTTGACTTTGACCGCTCTGTCGTTGAGGTCAAGGCAAATGGAGAGATGGGCTTTGGGTATAGGCAAAGCTCGGTAACAGCGGGCCAGGTAGTTCTAGGCGTGACTCTTCGACTCGATTACGACGAGAGCGGCCACAGCGCCGAAACGTTGAACGAGATCGTGCGTTGGAGGCGCGAGAACCAACCTGGCGGCCAGAATGCGGGCTCGGTATTCGTTAACCCCGAAGGTGAGACCTCTGGCGAGCTGCTTGATCGTCTTGGCGTTAAAGGTTTTCGTATAGGTTCAGCCCAGGTTTCTTCCAAGCATGCCAACTTCATTCAGGCGGACATAGGCGGGTCAGCATCCGACGTTGATGCCGTAATCAGGGCGGTAGCTCAACGAGTGCATTCTGAAACTGGTATCGAACTCCGGACTGAAATTCAACGGGTGGGATTTGAGGCTTAGACGTGTCTTCTAAGCGAGGTAACGAAGGACGCTTAGCGAAGGCAGGAAAGGTATCGGTTTGGATTGCGGTGGCCTTTTTGGCAGGGACGGCGGCCTACCTGTTGGTAGGGCGCTCCGCTCTGCTTGACGTAGAAGAAGTCAAGGTCCATGGATTGCACCGCCTCACCTTTGAGGAGGTTCGCACTCAATTTGGGTTTGAAGTCGGGGATCCGTTGCTCTCTGTCGATAAGGATCTGGTTCGCGACGACTTAGAAAAACTTCCTTGGGTCGAGAGGGCGGAGATTGACCGTTCTTGGGGCGGCGTTGTTGAAGTTCTAATCTACGAACATAAGCCGATAGCACTTGTCATGACCGAACCCGAACGCTGGGCTTTAGTGGCTAATGATGGGACAGTGCTAACAATAGGCTTGAAGGCTCCACCGGAACTGCCGAGGTTGAGTGGGGTTCGCGCCGCCGGACTTCCGGGAAGTTATCTCTCTGATGACAGCGCGCCTTTGTTGACCTTGTTGAACGCTATGCCGCTGGACCTGTCGCAAGCTTTCTTTAGTCTCCGTAGAGAGATGGATGGGGACATCGTGGGCACGCTAATAACTAACCAAGAAGTGATCTTTGGAGATGGGCAACGGCTCGCCGCCAAGATTATTTCGTTGTCGGCAATGATGGATCACTTGGAAAAAGAAAAGCAGACGGGCAAGCAAATAGATGTGTCCGTTCCCGAGCTTCCGGTGGTTCGTAATGGCTAGGAAGCCGTAACAAGGCATAAATGAGCGCCGTGAGGCTAGGGCGTACCTTAAAGCTGCCAAACTTGCGCTACCTTCAGGGATGCACTCTTAGTGGGCAAGTTTGGCGAACTATAGGGAGACCCAGTGGCCAGTCCTCAGAATTATCAGGCTGTCATCAAAGTCGTCGGAGTCGGCGGTGGTGGCTGCAACGCAGTTAATCGCATGATTGAGGCAGGCTTAACGGGAGTTGAGTTCATAGCGGTGAACACTGATGCTCAAGCGTTGCTTATGAGCGATGCAGATATCAAGCTCGACATCGGGCGAGAGCTAACCCGAGGACTGGGAGCGGGGAGCGATCCCGACGTCGGGCGACAAGCAGCCGTGGAGCATAGTGATGAGATTCAAGAGCATCTCGACGGAGCGGATATGGTGTTCATAACCGCTGGCGAAGGTGGAGGAACCGGAACAGGTGCTGCCCCTGTTATAGCGGAAGTGGCTCGAGAGTGTGGTGCCCTAACGATTGGCGTGGTTACTCGGCCGTTTATGTTCGAAGGGCGCCGTAGGGCTGTCCAAGCAGACGCAGGAATTCAAGAACTAAGGGAAAAGGTTGATACCCAAATAGTCGTTCCCAATGATCGACTTCTAAGTGTTACCAACGAGAACACAACGATGGTTGATGCTTTTCAAATGGCTGACGATGTTCTCCGAGAGGGCGTTCAAGGCATAACAACTTTGATCACCACCCCAGGACTTATCAATACTGACTTTGCTGATGTGAAGATGATTATGTCCAATGCCGGTTCAGCGCTAATGGGTATCGGACGTGCCCACGGTGAGAACCGGGCAGAAAATGCTGCGCGGCAAGCTGTATCTAGTCCCTTGCTAGAAGCTTCGATTGAAGGAGCGCGCGGCATTCTGCTTAACGTGACTGCGTCAGGCGCTCTTGGGTTGCATGAAGTTCGAGACGCGGCAGATGTAATCCATGACGTTGCTCACCCTGACGCAAACATAATTTTCGGCACGGTGATTGATGAGGCGATGGACCAGGAGATTCGGATTACAGTTATCGCCGCTGGCTTTGATCGCTGGGACGAAGGGGCCGCAGGTTCGACTCGCTCTTCGACTTCAACTCCAATCGGAGAGATAGCTGACATTTTTGACACTGACGAAAGTGACGAGATACGGCTCGGTGATATCGATGATGATGGCGATGATGAGTTCGACGTGCCCTCTTTTTTGAAATGATCAAAGGCGTACATATCTCAATTAATCACTAAGCAATGTTGACCTTTCATCGACGAATTGGAGAAAGCCATTTGCTTAGGGTGTCGTTTTCAGACCGTAGTGACGGGGATGCTCGTCACTGGTCGTTTGAATCAATTGATAGGGAAACAGCAGTCTTTGCGGATCAAGTTCACGGTTCAGATGTCGCCGTTGTCAGCCAAGAGAATGTCCGAAATCACTTTCAATGTGATGCTCTGGTAGCGAAGACGCCATCAGTTTCCATAGGCGTTCGCATTGCTGACTGCGTGCCAATAGCAATGTATGGGTCCTCCGCTGCTGGACCCGTGCTCGCAGTAGTGCATGCTGGCTGGCGGGGGCTGCGAGATGGGGTAGTCAGCAATGCAGTGGAAGAGTTAGTTCGATCTGGCTGTCGAGAGATTAGAGCAATTGTTGGTCCGCATATATCCGTAGATGAGTATGAGTTCGGGGCTCGAGATTTGTCTCGAATGGTGGCTTTATTGGGTGAGCGCGTAGCTGGTCGAACCAAAGTTGGTTTACCAGCTTTGGATTTGCGAGCCGCAGTCGAAGTAACGCTTGAGAGAAACTCTGTCACCCTTGACTACATCGTCGGCCGTTGCACTGCTCAAGATCCCCGATACTGGTCTTTTCGGTCAGCGAAGGATAATGAGCGCTTTGCCCTCATAGGCGAAATAAGGTTCGCCCAATGAGCATTGGCACTCCATCGAATCGGGAAGAAGTAATTGATAGGGCTGGGAGATTGCGCGAAAGAGTCGCAATCTTAGGTGGAGACCGGGTCGAGATTTTAGCTGTTACGAAGGGATTCGGTCCTTGGGCGATAAAGCTTGCCTCCGAATGCGAATTCGGAAATGTCGGTGAAAGTTATGCTCAAGAGCTTGCTGGAAAATGGAGCGAGTTGAGTCACGAGGAACGCGAGTCCGTAAATGTCCATTTCATCGGGAAGATGCAGACAAATAAGGTTCGCAAGGTGTCATCAATTGTCAGAGTGTGGCAAACCGTCGATCGTCCATCGCTGATCAACGAGTTAAGTAAGCGATGTCCTAATGCTTCGGTGATGGTTCAGGTAAAGCTGGTTCGCAACGAGTCCCAAGGAGGCTGTCAAATTACCGAGGCAAGTGCCCTAATAAATATGGCGAGGTCCGCTGGGCTTGATGTCGCTGGCCTGATGGCGATCGGCCCCCAGGCTGACGCGGAAACTATTCGGACCGCATATAAAGACATAGTGTCGCTTGCTGACGAGTGGGGGCTGAAACATAGGTCAATAGGTATGAGTAACGACCTAGATATTGCAATCGAATGTGGCAGCACGATGGTAAGAATTGGAACTGCTTTGTTTGGTGACCGACCTGCGCTCTAAGAGCGCGGTACCCTCGGCACTTAGGAGGAGGCGAATGGCTTCGATGTGGAGACAGGCGATGCTTTATCTCGGGCTGGGTCCCGACGAGCAATATGACGAATTGGACGGGCTCCAACATCAAAGTGTTTCGGCAGATGCTGTTCCCGGCGAAGACGACCAGGTTTCGGTGGTGACCAGTCCTGCGAGTTCGCCAACTATGCCCAACCAAACCAGTGGCGTAGCTCCTGGGGACAGTGGATCATCTCCAAGCGGTTCAGTCAGAACTATCCCAATAACCAGCGCCAAACCTCACGTCGTGGCACCGCGTACTTTTAACGATGCTCAGCAGCTAGCGGACCGATTCAAAGCTGACCAGCCAGTCATCGTGAACTTGCAGACCGCTGATAGGGATCTGGCTCGACGAATCATAGATTTTATTAGCGGGCTTTGTTATGCGCTCGGAGGCAAAATGGAGAAAGTGGCCGATCAGGTCTACCTCCTCGCCCCATCCCACGTGAATCTTGCCGAGGAGGAGCGTCAGCGCCTCCAAGAGCGTGGTTTGCACTACTGATCAAGGGTTCGAAATGATTCAGGTTCTCTGCACTCTCTGCGATATCTATGTATTAGCGATATTTGGGAGGATTATCTTTAGTTGGATTCCAATTGCTCAGGACAGTCCCGTAGCTATTGTGCGCAGCTTTTTGGTGCGCGTTACTGAACCGTTGATGGGTCCCTTGCGTAGGGCATTGCCACCGTTACGACTTGGGGGTTTCGGGCTTGACCTTTCACCGATAATTGTTTTGATTCTTGTGCAATGGGTGCTTGCCGGCGCCATTCTTGGTTGTGGGTGAGTGGTTCTCCTTTCATTCTAGTTTCGGTGCCGGCAGCTTGTTGTTAGTGTCATCTCATGGAGTTGACCCCGAAGTTGCTTGAAACCCAGCATTTCCCGGAGCGTTTTAGAGGATATGACCCGGATGCGGTCGACGATTTCCTTGAACGAGTTGCAGCAGGACTGGCTGAGATGCAGTCAAGGCTTGATGAAGTGGCTGACCGTCTTATCGACGCTGAATCACGGATGGCGGCTGGCGGAGCCGTAGGCGATATTCAAGTCCATGATGGCCGACCTAACCCCGTTGAGAGTATTAAGGAAGCCTTAGCTACGGCGCCACAGGTTGAGGTTGACGAGCTGGCCTCTAACGAAGATGAGCCGGCCTTGATAGAAGATAAATCGGGCTCCGAGCAAGAGGATCATCAAACTGAAGCAGTGGCGGCAGTTGGTCCCACCACAATTGAAGTTGACCGAATTGCTCAACTGATTGCTCTAGCGCAGCAAACAGCAGACGATGTTGTCGAAGACGCTGTGGCCGCTGCCCGTGAACAAATCGGCGATTTGTTGGCAGATGTTCTTGTAGCGTCATCTTCGGAATTGGGTGCATCGGAGGCCATAGCGCGTAAGGCTGACCTGGAGTCGGAGCTCTTGGAACTGGATGCCCGCATAGCTGCGCGACGGAATGATGCCGATCAGTTAGCAGAGTTGATTGAGACGCGACGAAGAGCTTTAGGAGAAATAGCTAGAGACCTCAGTGGGCGTCCAGATGGTCCCCCCGACCAGCACCCCGCAGCTAGCACTATCGAAGGCGTCGCTGTTATCGACGAAGCGGGCCCGGCATCCGTCGACCAGATGGTGGTGCAACGACCAGCTCGCGAAGTTGGGTCCGGTGAGGATATCGAGGATCCGTTTTTCTCTGCCTTGCAACGCCGAGAGTCTTTAGAGGGCAACAGCTGAGCAATTAGAGATTCATGAGATTTACAGCTGGTTGATCTCCGCCAGGAAGCCATGAAATCCGTTTCGCCAGAACAGCCGCCATTATGACTTCTTCGTGGCTCTTGACGCCCTCTATGTCGGAGGGAGACCAGTTGATTTCTACGTCGATTCGATCAGTTACTTCCAGGTCTGCGTCTTTGCGGGCCTGTTGGATAGTTCTGATCAGATCTCTCGCAGCTCCCTCAGCTTCAAGCGCTGGCGTTAACTCCATATCGAGAACTACTACCGATTCGTTAGAACGTAAAGATGCCGTATTTCTGGAATCGCTGGGTTCGAGAGCTAGTTCATATTCTTCGCGGTTTAAAGTATGCCCAGCAATCTCAATCTGGTGATCGGAGAGAAGCTTCCAGTCCCCTTGCTTTGCTGCTGCGAAGACCTTTTGCACATCACGCCCGAGACGCGGGCCAAGGAGATTGCCGTTGGGGCGCAGACTCAAATCAGCTAAATCGCCGATGTCCTCAGTAAGGATTACCTCGTGGACATTGATTTCCTCCGCAAGGAGTTGGATCACTTCAGCCAACTTAGACGCTTCCTTACCTGCAATTGTCGCCGATGCAAGTGGAAGCCTCACGCGAAGGCCTGCGTCCTCTCTGAGTCTGAGAGCCATCGAAGCTGCTTCTCGTATCAGGTCCATTCTGGACACGAGGTCAAAGTCTTTGGGTAGCTCTTCAACATCTGGCCAAGGTTGCAGGTGGACGCTATCCCCACCCGTCAGCCCTCCATAAATTTCTTCCATAATCATGGGTAAGAAGGGGGCTGCAACTCGCGCAAAAGTTGTTAAGACGGTGTAGAGGGTGTCGTACGCATCTGGGTCTCCTTCACCACCACCTTCTGGCCCCCAAAATCGGTCACGAGAGCGTCTGATGTACCAATTATTTAAAGCATCTATAAATGCTTGGATTTCAGACGCAGCCCCAGGAAGGTCATATGTATCAAGAGATCTAGTTGTTTGTTCGACAAGGGAGCGTGTCTTAGCTAACAAGTAACGGTCGAGTAGGTGCGGAGAGTCTGTTCGTAAGCTTGCCTTGTGGCCGTCAACGTTGGCGTAAAGGGTGAAAAAGGAGTAAGCGTTCCATATGGGAATCAGGACCTGGCGTGTGACATCGTCAATGCCAGAGTCCGAGATACGGGTATCGCCGCCTCGCACGATATTTGTTGACATTAGGTACCAACGGAGAGCATCAGAGCCTTGGGCATCGAAGATCTCGGATGGCTCGGTGTAGTTACGCAGCCTTTTAGAAAGTTTGTTTCCATCTTCGGCTAGCAGGATCCCGTGGCAAATTACGTTCTGGAAAGCAGGGCGGTCGAATAAAGCTCCCGCTAGTACATGCAATGTGTAAAACCAGCCGCGCGTTTGATTGATGTATTCAACAATGAAGTCAGCTGGAAAATGTTGCTCGAACCATTCCTTGTTCTCAAATGGGTAGTGGACTTGAGCAAACGGCATTGACCCTGATTCGAACCAGCAATCGAGAACTTCTGGCACTCGCCGCATCGTGCTTTCGCCTGAAGGGTCATCAGGGTTGGGTCGAGTTAACTCATCGATAAAGGGGCGGTGGAGGTCGGTAGGGCGAACACCAAAGTCTGCTTCTAGCTCGTCGAGACTGCCATAGACATCGGTGCGTGGATAGTCAGGGTTGTCGCTGACCCAAATTGGTATAGGAGAGCCCCAAAAGCGGTTGCGACTGATCGACCAGTCTCTAGCGCCAGCCAGCCACTGGCCGAATCGGCCCTCTTTGACATGGGATGGAACCCAGTTGATTTCTTTATTTATTTCTTCAAGGCGAGATCTAATTTTTGTGACCTCGACGTACCACGAGGAAATCGCCTTGTAGATGATTGGTGTGTCGGTTCTCCAGCAATGCGGGTAGTTATGTTCGTAGGTTTCGTGCCTGAGAACTCTATCTAGTCCCTTCAAATACTGAATAATTTTCGGATTTGCATCGAAAACGTTCTGATGGGCCCACGGGGCTACATCGTCTGTGAAATTTCCTTGGTCGTCTACGGGTACGACTCGGCCGATCTTGATGCCATTTGTTTCGCAGGTAACTTGATCGTCTTCACCGAAGCCCGGTGCCATGTGAACGATTCCAGTACCTTCGCTTGTGTCTACAAACTCGGCAGAGAGCACACGAAAGGCATCGTCTCTTTCGGCGAAAAAGTCGAACAAAGGTACGTATTTTTGACCGACGAGTTCCGACCCTTGCATCGTTGTAAGGAGCTCGTATTCGCCAATGTCCTCTGTGTATTTTTCAAGACAATCTGAACCAATAATCCATTGGGCCTCGGCTGTCTTGATGAGGGCGTAGTCAACCTTGGGACCAACTGCTACAGCGAGATTCGACGGCAGAGTCCAAGGTGTAGTCGTCCAGGCCAGTAATCGGATGGGCTTACCTGGGTCGGCATTGTTTATGCCTGCGCTATCCAGTTCAAACCAAACAGTAATTGCCGGGTCTTGCCGTGGGCGAGTGGCATCATCTAGGCGGATTTCAAAGTTGGATAACGGAGTTTCTGCGCCCCAAGAATAAGGCATTACTCGGAAAGCCTCGTAAATGAGGTCTTTATCCCAAAGCTCTTTAAACGCCCACATGACCGACTCCATGTAAGTGAGATCCATGGTCTTGTAGTCGTTTTGGAAATCTACCCAGCGAGCCTGCCGAGTGACGGTCTCTTGCCATTCCGAGGTGTATTTGAGAACAGACTCTCGACAGCTTGCGTTAAAGCTTTCAATACCGTGTTCGGTGATGGCAACTCGTCCACTGACACCGAGCTCTTGCTCAGTCTCCATCTCGGCGGGCAGTCCGTGGCAATCCCAGCCGAACCTTCGATCTACCCGTTTGCCGCGCATTGTTTGATACCGGGGGACAACATCTTTCACGTATCCAGTCAGAAGATGTCCATGATGGGGGAGGCCGTTAGCGAATGGTGGGCCGTCGTAGAAAACGTATTCGTTGTCCTCGGGTCGGCTATTGACGGAATCTTGGAAGGTGCCGTTTTGGGCCCAGCGGTCTAGGACAGACCGTTCAATAGCCGGAAAGTCAGCTCTGTTGGGTACTCGCGGATAGGGAGTGTGGTCTGAAGTACTCATTGTCGTTCCAAGTAAGGCATGCAACCATTCAAGCTACCGCCTGGAATTTGTTTGCCTATTATTTCAAGGTTCTTGAAATAGTCCGCAACTCAGCCTCAGTTCGGGGATATGATGCGACACCTTTTCGAACCCGAGTATTCGGCAGGTGAGTTATGGCGAAAAAGAAGGCGGCTGTGAAGAAGAAGGCGGCTGTGAAGAAGAAGGCGGCTGTGAAGAAGAAGGCGGCTGTGAAGAAGAAGGCGGCTGTGAAGAAGAAGGCGGCTGCAAAAAAGAAGGTGCCTGCCAAGAAGAAGGCCCCTCCTAAGAAGAAAATTTCTGCCAAGGCACGTTTCAACGCGGCATGGTTGAAGAAACAGCGTGAAGCGCTCCTAGCTGAGCGGGAAAGCTATACGCGGCATGCCGAGTTCCTTGAGGCTGAAGCTGACCAGTTAGCTCGGGACCGAGAGCCTGGCGATGTCCAATTCGATGAAGAATCTGGCGAAGGTGACTCGATTGCTGTTGAACGTGATCGAGATCTGCAGCTATCGGCTCAAGCTCGTGCGGCGATCCAAGAAATTGATGATGCTCTCGAACGAATCAAGAAGGACACCTACGGAATAAGTGTTGTTTCAGGGCTTCCGATACCGAAAGAACGCCTAGAGGCGATCCCACATGCTGACAAACGCGTCGAGGAGAAGGCCACCGGCATGTCGTGGCGTTGAGTTCGTGGCTACGTCCGAAAACTCACCTAGGTCCCTTTGGGTAGCGTTCAGCGCAGTCTGTGTAGTAGCAGCTGATCAGTTGAGCAAGTTTTGGGCGGTTCGCTCATTAAGCGACCAGACAATTGACGTCGTTTGGAAGCTCCGTTTCCATTTGACAGGTAATACTGGGTTTGCTTTCAGCACTGGTCAGGGCCTTGGTCCGATACTTGGGTTGCTGGCATTGGCGATTGTGGTGACGCTTTGGCGAATGCAGAGCAGGTTTTCTAGCGCTGGCTCCACGGTTGCCCTTGGCTTGGTGCTGGGGGGAGCGTGCGGGAACCTCATAGATCGTGCGTTTCGTAAGCCGGGGTGGGGCCGGGGAGCAGTTGTTGATTTCGTTGACTTCCAGTTTTGGCCGGTCTTCAATGTGGCAGACATGGCGATCGTTGTTGGTGTTGCGCTTTTATCGATAATGATGTGGCGGGAGCAGCGTGGAGCTACGACCGGTGCGTGAAGAAATTCCGAATGCGCTTGAGGGTCAACGTGTGGATCGGGTTGCAGCGTTGATGACTGGGTTGAGTCGAAGCGCCGTAGCGCTATTGATCTCTCAAGGCGACGTAACTAGGAACGACCAGATAGTAGAAAACGGTTCAGATCGCGTAGCGCTGGGCGATCAGCTTGAAGTGAATGTGCCTGCTAGCGAGGAGGCCCCAACGGCGCTTGTCGCTGATGACGAAGTCCAATTCGAAATAGTTCATGAAGATGAATCGGTGGTCGTCGTTAATAAGCCAATTGGCTTAGTGGTGCACCCTGGCGCTGGACGTAACGACTCCACCTTGGCTCACGGGTTATTGGCTAGGTATCCGGAGATAGTTGGGGTTGGTGAACCTAACCGTCCTGGCATTGTGCATCGTTTGGACCGCGATACGAGTGGGTTGTTGGTGTGCGCAAGAACTAGCGAGGCTTTGGCTCAACTGAGCCACGACCTCGCTGCTCGTCAGATTCATCGGAGTTATCTAACGATTGTTTCTGGTTGTCCTGAAGCTCCGAAAGGGACCATCGATGCTCCTATTGGTCGTAGCCGACGTGCACGAACGAAAATGACAGTGACGGAGGATGGTCGAGAAGCGCGAACTCATTACGAGGTTCTAGAGACTTGGAGATACCCCAAAGAGGCATCACTCTTGAGGTGCACCTTAGAAACCGGGCGGACTCACCAGATCCGGGTTCACTTAAGGGCGATCAACTGTCCAGTTTTGGGTGATTCGACTTACGGAAAGAGCGATCCTTTTGGAATTGGGAGACCCCTACTTCACTCGGCCGAGATCTCATTTCTGCACCCATTGAACAAAGAGGAAATGAGATTTGAATGTGAGCCGCCCGCTGATTTCGACAAAGCTCTAACAGCGTTTCGAGCCCATAATCTTGACGACACTTCTTCTGACCTGACATAGATCGTTACTTCGAAGCCCGATTTGCGAGAGTGATTATTTTCTTGAATCTCTAGTTGTTTAGGGTTGTTTGCCCTCCGACCCACCTAATCTGCGATTGTGGTTGTTGTTGGTGAGATGGTCATCCCATCTAGTGGAGATAATTCTGTTTCTTCCATTGTCCCAGCGATCGTTACCAGGCAACCAAACGCGTTGGTCTCCGAAGGGGTGTTGGGCGCAGCTTCCGTCATCCTGTTTGTCGTAGATGGTTTGGGATGGCACCAGATGCAGAGATATCGGGACGAGCTTCCCTGTCTCGGCCAAGCTTTGGGGGGACCTGTCACTACCGTTGCGCCAAGTACGACAGCCGCAGCGCTGACCTCCATTTGCACAGGAGTCTTACCCGGAGAGCATGGTGTTATTGGGCACAAGGTGGACACCCCCAATGGTGTGCTGAACTGTTTACGTTGGACTAGTGGGTCCAGATTGATGGTGAAAGAACTCCCGCCAATCGACTTCCAACCGGTTGAGCCGTTCTTGGGAAGTTCTCCGCCAGTTGTAACACGAGCGGAGTTTCAAAGGAGTGGCTTCACTCAAGCGCATCTGCGTACCGGACGATTTTGCGGTTGGTGGTCACCGGCCACACTAGTGACGGAAATAGCAGATCAGGTGAAGACTGGAGCGCCCTTGGTCTATGCCTACTACGACGGTCTAGACATGATTGCGCATGTTCATGGGCTCGGACGTCATTATTTGGATGAACTGAAATTTGTAGACGCGCTCGTAGAACGGATAGCCGCCGAAGTCCCAGACGACGTGGTGTTACTCGTAACCTCCGACCACGGAATGGTCGAAGTCGGAGACAGGGTCTCAGATATTGATGAAGAGCTGATTAACCGGACCTCTCGCACTTCGGGAGAAGCACGGTTTCTCTGGCTCCATTCCAAAGACGGCGATAACGGTGGTCTGCTTGAAGCAGCAAAAGTCCATTCTGATGTGGCGTGGGTCATCGGTATCGAACAGGTTTTAGATGAGCGTTGGTTCGGCCTACACGTAACTCCTGAAGCCCGGGAGAGAATGGGTGAAGTTGCTATCGTTGCCCGTGAACCTGTGGCCCTAATGGACCCTCGGCACCCGGACGCACCTCACTTGATTGCTCGACATGGCTCTATGACTCAAGAAGAGATGCTCGTTCCCTTTCTTGTCTTCTCGCAATAATTTTAGTTCGTTCAGCTACCTGCGCCGGTAGAATTCGGGCATGGTTGAGCAGCAATTAGACTCTGCTGGCACCTCGTCAGAGTCGACTCCGGAAGATGTCGAACTGATCGAAACTCAGACTGCGTTGGTTGGCGAGGAAGAACCTCCAGCGATCTCAGAGCCCGGCAAGGTCATGCGGATTGGCTCCATGATTAGGACTTTGCTGGACGAGGTTCGTGAAGCTGACCTTGACGAAGCGAGTCGAGATCGGATGCGAGAGATATATGAGCAATCCGTCGCAGAATTATCTGAGGCATTGGCTCCTGAGTTAAGAGAGGAATTAGCTCGGCTCGCATTGCCGTTTAGTTCTGACTCTCCTTCGGAAGGGGAACTGAGAGTCGCTCAAGCACAACTTGTGGGATGGCTCGAAGGCCTATTTCATGGCATTCAGGCGGCGGTTGCAGCTCAGCAAATGATGGCGCAACGTCAATTGATGGAGATGCGTCAGGGTGCTCTTCCGCCGGGAGTCGATCCAACTGGGGGAGCCGACACTACGCAGTCAGAAGGTCACCCAGGAGGCGTTTATCTATGATTTCCCGTGCTGTTTTGCTCATTTCCGATTTATCGGCTGGACTATTAAGCCAACGTGCACTGATGGAGGAAACTTCCTGATGGCCCTGATGGTCGAAACTAAAGATTGTACTGCCCTAAGCGATACTGAAATCGAAGAAATGGCGGACCTACTCGAAGATGAGCCAGTTGTTTTCGACGTTGGTGAGTTGTCGAAACAGCGGGATGCTTGGGTTCTCGTGACTCAGGTACGGGATGGCGATAAGTTGTCCGCCTATGGCTTCTGCACGCTTGAACGCGTAGGCGGTGACCCAACTGTATTGATAGGCCTAGCTGCGGTTAAAAGAACGAGCCGGCGAGAGGGTGCGCTAAAAGCCATGATTGCCGACCAAATGCGTCGTGCTGTTCTGGCCTTCCCAGACGAAGACGTTCTTGTCGCAACGCAAATGGCCGATCCAGCTGCATTTGATGCATTTAAGCCACTAAGCCGAGTAGTTCCACGACCGGGTTATGAAGCTAACGGTGAGGATAGAGCTTGGGGTCGGCGGCTCGCTAAGCGTTTTGAGGTAAGGGGAGAGTACAAAGCTAAAGAGTTCCGAGTTTACGGTGAAGGTCGCCCGTCTCTGGTGCTTAGTCACAATTCTTCAAAGCCCGAAGGTATCAAGCCAGAAGTTTCGGCACTTTTTGAGGGTCATGATGTTCCGAACGGTGATGCTTTGGTGACCTTTGGCTGGGCCACGCGCGAGAAGCTCGCGAAATTGCTCTAGCCCTTCGGCTGCGTTCGTGGACTTTTCTGAACTCATCCACAAGCGGAGAATGACTCGGTCATTTCTGGCTGATCCGATTCCGTCGGACACTTTGGATCGAGTTCTTGATAGCGCACGGCGAGTCCCATCAGCGGGGAACAGTCAAGGGTTCGATTTCGTGGTTCTGGAGGGCGGCGAAACGAGTCTTTATTGGGACGTGACCCTCCCTCCCGAGCGTAGAGAACACTTCCGATGGCAAGGGCTATTGGTCGCTCCAGTCCTCGTCACCATATGGGCTGATGCCAATGCTTATGTAAAGCGGTATGGCCAGCCAGATAAGGTTCACAGCGGTCTCGGTGATGATGTTGATGCATGGGAAACTCCTTACTGGGTTGTCGACAGTGGATTTGCTGCGATGACAATGCAGCTTGCAGCTATCAATGAAGGCTTGGGCGTCTTGTTTTTTGGAATGTTTAAACATGCCAGTCAGATTGGCCAGGTTCTAGGCGTGCCGAACGACAGGACGCCAATCGGAACCATCGCATTAGGTTGGCCTGATGATGTTGACAGAACGTTAGGTCGATCCGCTTCGAGAGAACGACGCCCACTAGAAGGAGGGGTAGAGAGTGTCGTACATCGAGGATGCTGGTAATCGCCTACTGATTGGGGAGCAAGTATGACTGGGTCCTCAAAAAGAATTGAGTCTGGCTACGAGGCCGTTGGTATTTTGTTTCACCGTTACCTGACTGGTCTTATTCTTGCCCTCGTTGTCGAAAGTGGAACGGATAAAGCCGCAGCAGTGGTTAAGGCTCTTTTCCGTCGCCAACAAGAAGAGCGGTTTCTTTTGGGATTAGACAAGCTGGATCTGCGCGATGAACCCGACGCTGTCGCTTGTGCCAAATACCACTATCTGTCAAATCAGTTGGGTGGGGTATCCGTTGCTTTTATCCCTGAATCAGAAAGAAAAGCTTGGGTGAGGTATGCACCACCTAGATGGATCTTCGACGGGACAGCGATAGCTGCTATTCCGACTGAAGTATCACGGGCGATGTTGTGGGGGTGGCACGCAAATAATGGAGTTTTGTTGGGTAATCCGCGGCTGGGCTTCGTGTGCACCGGTCAGACAGTTGATGGTCTCCCAGGGCTTGAGGGCTACTACATAGAGGAAGAAGAAGCGCTTGCACCCGGTGACCGTTTGAGGTTTAAGTATGGTGAAATTTGCCCACCGGTTGATCACGGCGCCTTGCCAGTTCTAGACGGCAGAGAGTGGCCAACTGATCGTCTCCTCAAGGTGGTCCGGAATTACAGCATGGACTACATACGGAACATAATTCCGGTGATGTCGCAGGAACTAGGCCCCCTTGTCGCCCAGGGGATTCTCTATCGAACGGGCCGCAAGATTGGGATGCAATATTCAGTGGAAATTCAGAAAATTCTAGGTCTTCAGGAGCCAATCGATGTGTTAGAGGCGCTGCTGGCGGCTCAAGGAGACACTACAGAGCGGAGAGGTTCTAACCTTTCGCAGCGCTCGTGGCGTTTGATGAGCGGGCTGGAAACAGAATGCACTCCCGAATGGATGGATGGACTTGCTGGGCTATGGGCAGGCGTTTTGCTCTCTATGAAACCTAGTATCCGACTTAATCTCCTTGAACGGCTTGATCTAGGTGAGGGCGCGTTTTTGTGGAAGGTCTCGGAGTCAGGTCGGCCAGAGGGGTTTTAGGACCGAAACTCCTGAACTGTTGTGGTCAGGTCGTCTAGGTATCGCAAAGTTTCATCTGCTGAAGGCAAGTCAAAATTGACCGGGGTGAAAATAAATTGGGTTACCCCAGCTTCGGCGTAACTGTGCAGACGTTCAGTGCGCGGCCGTCCCCAAACATAGAGGGAAATCGGAATGGAGGACCCGTCTCGGCCTGCTTCGTCGGCTAGCTCTTGGAAATGTCGGATGCCGGCGAGGACATCTGGTTTTCCATCTACGTTCATGACTCCAACGTCGATGGGAGCCCACTCGTCGGCATATTCGGCAGCATGTTTAATTCCCAATGGTCCGGCATTCCCTAGCGCTATGGGCACGGTGCCGTTTGTCGGTTTAGGGAAAACCCATGAGCGGGAATAGCTGTCCCAGGTTCCTGCGAATTCAGCTTCGTCTTCCTTCCAGGCTTCCCGCAACCCTTGAACTCTCTCGCGCATAGCGGAGTAACGCTTCTTGAAAGGTATGTCCGGGCGGTGGTTCTCGAGCTCTTCTTCGTTCCAGCCCACTCCGATGCCCATAACCACACGACCTTGAGATAGCACGTCTGCAGTAGCGACTGTGCAAGCAAGATCTAATAAGTCGTGTTCGAGTAAGAGGCAAATGCCTGTTCCTAAGGTCAAGGTTGTTGTTTCCGCAGCTGCAGCTGCAACCGAGACCCAAGGGTCCATCATGTGGAAGTAACTACCGGGTAGTTGTCCACCGTTGGGGTAGGGGCTTCGCCTTTCTACTGGAATGTGGCTGTGTTCTGGGAACCAGACAGAATCGAAACCCCGGCTCTCTAGCTCTCTGGCTAGGTGGCCCGGAAGTATTCCGCCGGCATGATTTCCTGTGAGATAACCAAACTTCATAAACGAATCCTAGGACTATCTGGGCATGGAAAGCTTCGTCTTCTATGGTTCGTTCTATGAAAATTCAACTAGGTAAAGCAAATCTTAAGAGGGCGACGTGACGGCTTTATCTGTTTGGTTTAGCGGCTCGAGACCTCGAACTTGGCCAGCAGCCGTCGTTCCGGTGGTGGTGGGTACGGCGGCGTCACAGGAACAGCCCGACTTTGTTCGGGCATGCTTAGCTTTGGTCGTGGCGTTAGCTCTTCAAATAGCTGTGAATTACGCAAACGATTACAGCGATGGTGTGCGGGGAACCGATGACAACAGAGTAGGCCCGCAGCGGCTAGTTGCATCCGGATTGGTTCCTGCTGCAACGGTGAAACGAGCTGCTTTCTGTTTCTTTGGTGTGGCGGCAGTCGCTGGTCTTTACCTCTCGCTGGTAACTAGTTGGTGGCTGCTGGCGGTCGGAGCAGCAGCGATCGCAGCCGCCTGGTGCTACACCGGTGGTCCAAAGCCTTATGGGTATAGAGGCCTCGGGGAATTGTTTGTCTTTGTCTTCTTTGGGTTAGTTGCATCGGTTGGAACGACATACGTCCAGGACGAGGAGATTACTCCGTTAGCTGTTGGGGTCTCGGTGCCTGTCGGTTTGTTGTCGGTTGCGTTGCTGATTACCAATAATCTGCGCGACTTACCCGGTGATGAAGTGGCTGGCAAGCGCACTCTGGCGGTTCGCATCGGTGATAAACCGACTCGAGTTCTCTATGTTGTCGTCGTCGCGATGACGTTCCTCTCTTTGCCTTATTTATCTCTACTGCGGCCAGCAGCATTGCTGGCGTTTTTGGCACTGCCTGCGGCGATAGTTCCAGTTCGCTCAGTGCTCAGAGGTGCCTCAGGTTCGGAGCTGATTTCTGTGCTCGGATCAACAGGGAAATTGCAGATGATCTATGGAGTCTTGTTGTGCGTTGGTCTTGCTCTAGGTATCTAGATCATTTGAGAAAAGACCCGACGAACAGTTGAGTAATGCCACCACTAAGTAAGGTCCTGTTGACGTCGGTGAAACCTACTGCTTGGAGTCCAGCTAGCAGTTCGTCACTTTCAGGAAGGTATTGAACTGATTTCGGGAGGTACCTGTAGGCGTTTCGGTCCGATAACAAAGCACCGATCTTGGGGACTATCTTTCCGAAGTAGAAGCTATGACCTAGCCGAAGCAGCGGATTTGAAGGTTCGGCCACGTCTAGGAGCCCGATGCGCCCCCCTGGTTTAACTACTCGAGATATCTCTTCAAAGAACTCCTCCAAATTCGTAAAGTTCCTCAGGGCGAAACCACAAGTAACACCGTCGACGCTGTTGGAGGGTATTGGTAGGCACAACGCATCTGCTCTAACTAAAGGAGCGTCTGTTTTTGCGGCAGTCAACATTCCGGCGCTGAAATCAAGACCCACAGGCTCGAGTCCATAGCGCAGAAGGTCATTGCAGAAGTCCCCTGTGCCGCATGCAAGATCTAGAACCTTCGATCCTGGGGGGAGCTGTAATGCTTTCACGGTTCGTCGGCGCCACCCAACGTCCATGCGGAAGGTCATCAATCGGTTGACTAAATCGTACCTAGGTGCGATCTGGTCAAACATTTGTTCAACAGCGACCGATTTTGCTTTTCCTTGTGGAAGTTCGTCGCTATTCATCAGCTTGTCGTATCAAGTCGATTTCAGGTGTACACGCGGTAAATGCACTCGGCGACACAGGCGGGACGGTCAGAACCTTCAATTTCGAAGACCAGTTCGACGGTGTATTGAGCTCCGCCATCAAATCTCGAAACTTCCTTCAGGGTGGCGCCCATCCGCACGTTAGATCCAACAGGTACGGGGGCGGTAAAGCGGATTTTGTTGGCGCCGTAATTGACACCCATTTGGACGTCTCCACCTATTATGAATGCCTCTGACATGCACATAGGAGCGAGTGAGAGTGTCAGGTAGCCGTGGGCGATTGTTGTTCCAAAGGGCCCGGCTTTTGCTTTCTCTTCGTCGAGGTGAATCCATTGGAAATCACCAGTTGCTTCAGCAAACTTTTGTACTTGCTCAGGGGTAATGGTATGCCATTCGCTGTATCCGATTTGCTGGCCCACCCTGCTTTCAAGATCGTCGATTCCGTCTATGTGAGTAGTCATGCTTCGGAGTTTACGGCCATCTGTTAGGCGAACCAGATTCTTCTGTATTCCTTGCTTTGCGGATGGAGTAATAGAACTAGGAGAACTACGTCAAACATTAATCGCAGCAAAAATCCGAGCAGATCAATGTCGTACCGGACGCCTATCCAAAGGGTCGCCACCACTGAGTAGATCGCTGCTGAGAGAGCTAATCGAAATCCAAGCTTTTTTTCGTTTGCTATGCCAAGGCCGCCGCCGATAAGTGCTACCAGGAGCAAAAGAGGAAATATGCGTGAGGCGAATAGGCCTAGTAGGTCATAGGGAAGCTGACGGTAGTAGACACTGCCGAAGAGGATGATGCTGGCACCGCGGAAATAGGCCAACATTACGGCGCTGTACAAAGTCTGAGGTTGAGTCGGGTTCAACCAACGAAGATTGTTCACCTACTCAGTGTGGCAGAGGTCGAGCCGAAACACTCATGGATTGCGACGCTTTGACAGTTTGACTCGGTGCTCTGCGCGCAGCTGACCACAGGCGGCATCAATGTCTGTGCCTCGATTGGACCGAATAGTCGCATTGACACCAAATGAATCCAGAATCTGCTGGAACCACGCTATCGATTCCGTGTCAGTGCCAGGGTTTTCGTAACCCGGAGTTGGGTTCAAGGGGATGAGGTTGACATGTGCATTCAGGGGTCGGGCGAATTCGGCGAGTTCGCGCCCAGCTGCTTCAGTGTCGTTAACTCCCGCCATCATGGCCCATTCGAGACTGATTCGTCTGTTTTTTGAGCGCCTGTAACTCTGGAGCGCCTCAGAAAGTTTCCTGAGCGGATATGTGCGATTGATTGGCGCTAGCTGGCTGCGTGTTTTGTCATTAGCGGAGTGCAGCGAAACAGCAAGGCTTACAGGCAGATCTTTTTGGCTCAGTCGTTCAATGCCTGGGACAACTCCAACCGTGGAGATAGTTATTTTCCTGGCGCCGATACCTAAATCATCGTGGATCCGTTCAACGGCGGACCAGACGTTGTCGAAGTTGGCTAATGGTTCCCCCATTCCCATAAAAACAACATTGCTTACGCGTTTGTCTTTCGAACTTTGAGCCGCTCTGACTACCTGTTCGACGATTTCTCCACTGGTTAGATGTCGGTCGAAGCCAATCTGACCGGTTGCGCAGAATGAGCATGCCATGGCGCACCCAGCCTGTGAAGAGATACAGACGGTAGATCGATCTCGATAATGCATCAGCACTGACTCAACTAAATGGCCGTCTCCTAATTGCCAGAGTTGCTTGATTGTTCTCTCGTTGTCGCTCGTGACTTGCCTGACAGGAGTGAGTGCTGCAGGCAGGAGCTCTTCGATAGCGCTACGCAGAGCTTTCGGAATGTTCGTAAGCTCTGCCGGCTCTCGGTGTTGGCCGTGAAGGCCCTCCCAAACCTGTTCGATTCTGTAGTTGGGCTCGCCTTCGAGTAATTCAGCTAGCTCGGAACGAGATATGTCATAGCGAGTTATCACCACACTCCTAGCGTACGGGGGGTAGCTTCAATTGTGTGGCTCCTCATAGGTATGACGACCATCATCGAGATGTGACTGGCGGTGGGGTCAGGGCCGCAGTTTTCGGTGCATCAGATGGTTTAGTCTCAAACGTCTTGTTGATCGTTGGGCTTGCAGGGGCCGACGCAACAGGTCCGACGGTGCGAGCCGCTGGTGTGGCTGGCCTCCTTGCAGGCGCTATTTCGATGGCTGCTGGCGAATATGTATCTGTGCGTGCGCAGAATGACCTAGTGACACGAGAGCTTGAAAAAGAAAGGCAGGCTTTAGCGGAGGATCCAGAGGAAGAAACACAGGAGCTGGCGGAGGTTTATGTTGAGAGAGGCATGACCTCAGAACAGGCCAAGGAAATGGCGGAACTGGTGATGCAAAACCCAGAAATGGCTCTTGAAGTTCATGCGCGAGAAGAGCTTGGTGTAGCTCCAAATGAGCTTGCTTCGCCTGTCGGTTCTGCAGCTTGGTCGTTTTTGGCCTTCGCGATAGGGGCGCTTGTTCCGGTGATTCCTTGGTTCGTGTCTTCTTCTTCTATGGTGGTCTGGTTTTCAGTTGCTGCTGCGGTAGCCGGCGCGGCGGTTATTGGGACGACCCTGGCGGTGGCTACGGGGCATTCGGTATTGCGAGGGGTAGTCAGGCATGTTGGGATAGCTATTGCTGCTGCGGTTGCCATCTATTTTGTAGGCGGTGCGCTGGGTGGGGTGCTAGAGCTCTGATTGGCCCAGTTCTATTGCTGATATAGGCGCCTAACGACTTGGACTTCTAGGCCTATGTCGTTGTAAAGGTTCACAGCAGCGGTGTTATCAGCGTCTACGTAGAGCATTGCCCGTGTGATGGCACAGTCTTCGAGGTGTTGGTATCCAGCGAGGGTTAGAGCTCGTCCAAGGCCAAGACCATGGAAGTCGGGATCTACAGCTATGACGTATACCTCGCCGATAGCGGGGTTTTGATCAGAGTGAACTTTGGTCCAACAAAAAGCTGCTATTCGACCTTCTTGTTCGTAAATCCGAAAGCCCTCAGGATCAAACCACGACTCTTTTTGTCGTTCTTCAAGCAGTTCGACTGTCCACCCACTTTGTTCTCGGTGCCAAGAGAATGCTCGATTGTTTACTTCACACCATTCCTCTTCATCTTGTCCAACGATAAAAGACCGGGTCACAATTTCGGTTCGTTGTTGCAACGGAAGTGTCGTCTCCATTCGAAAGAGGTCTCTTTGGGGTGACATTCCGAGGCGGCCTATAAGTAGATCAACTTCGTTGGACGGGTGGTCTAGCCAGATGGAAGCGTCCATGGAGGTTTGGGACAACATGTCTCTTAACGCCAGGGAGAGGGCGTCGAGGCTCCAATCAGCCGCATTTACTTCGATTACTTGGCCGTCTCTATCTTCTGTAAGATTTATGGTTGGCGATTTGTCAGATTCTTCGGTCACCTTATTGAAGGTATCGCTACTGGTGACCTAATGAGGTAAACAAGCAGTATGGGGAAGCCACGATCGCCTAAGGGCAGGGCTCGTGTGGTGCATGAGCGGCTGAAATCGGAATACGAAGCAACTTGCGAGTTGGACCACGGAAGCCCTTTCGAACTGTTGGTGGCCACGATTTTGTCAGCGCAATGTACTGATGTGCGTGTTAACAAGACCACTCCGGCCTTGTTCGATCGTTACCCAAGCCCGTTTGAGCTAGCGGCAGCCGAACAAGGTGAGTTGGAAAAGCTGGTGCATCCCACTGGCTTCTACAAAAACAAAGCTAAAAATTTGGTGAAGATGGCCAATCAACTGTTGGATGACCATGGTGGAGAGGTCCCGAAACAGTTGGGTGAGTTGGTCCGGCTAGGAGGCGTGGGAAGAAAAACAGCCAATGTGATTCGCTCAGTAGCGTTTGGGCTGCCTGGTTTGCCAGTAGACACGCATGTCGGGCGGTTGGCGCGGCGCTTGGGGCTCACCAGCGAGGAAGATCCGGTGAAGGTAGAGATGGAGTTGAACCCAATGGTTCCTCAATATGAGCGGGGGGAATTCAGTCTTCGTGTAATTCTTCATGGGAGACAGGTATGTTTCGCTCGGAGCCCTAGCTGCGATATTTGTGTTTTGAATGACTTTTGTCCTGCAGCCTTTGATTTTTGACACGTAAAGGAAAGTTCTCATGACCATTCGAAGAGCCGCTCATTTTGTGCCCGGCGCCAATGAGAAAATGCTCGAAAAATCATTAGGCACAGATGCCGACGCTCTGATTCTTGATCTAGAGGACGCGGTGACACCTGACAATAAGGATTCGGCGCGTGTTACGGTCGCTAGTTGGCTTGAACAGGTTGATTTCGGTCGACAGGAAAGAGTGGTGCGGGTAAACCCGCTTGGAAGTCCTTGGTTCCAACGTGACATAGAACAAACGATGGTCCACCCGCCGGACTCGTATCTCATTCCTAAAGTGAACAATGCAAATGAAATTGCGCAAATTGACGAGTTGATTCGAGAAAACGAAGACCTCCATGGCCATATCGCAGGATCTACGAAACTGCTGATTCTTGGTACTGAAACCCCGCAGGGTTTTTTGAACATTGGAGATATGGCGGCTAACCCGCGGGTGGATGCGTTGACTTGGGGGGCTGAGGACCTATCGGCTGCGATCGGCTCGAGAGGTAACCGCAACGCCGACGGAACCTATCTTCCCATTTTTGAACATGCGCGAGTCATGTGTCTGTTGGCTGCGACGGCTTGGGAAAAACAGCCGTTGGATACAGTCTTTGTCGATTTCAACGATCCCGATGGCTTGCGGTCTGAATGCGCCCAATCAGCGGCTATGGGTTACACAGGCAAGATAACGATTCACCCCAATCAGATTGATGTTGTCAATGAGTCGTTCACGCCGTCTGAGGAGGAAGTGAGTGAGGCCAAAGAGTTGTTGGAGTTGTTCGCTGAGAAAGAGGCTGAAGGCCTGATGGCTTTCAGCTTCAAAGGGCAGATGGTCGATGTTCCTCATTTGACTCGAGCTCAGAAGATTGTCGAAATGTCAGAGATTTTGGCAGGACTTGATTAGAGCCGTTTTGGTTACTCCGCAGAAAGGCCGTTAGCGGCTTTCAAAATTCGACGTTGCGCTGTCTTTAAACTGCGCTCAACTTCGTACAAGTCAAGGGCGGTGGCCTCTTCGGTCGTGCCTAGCAGTTCGTCAGCAGCAGCAGTAATTCGGTCACTGAGCTCTCGAATGGCCGTTTCTAGCGATGATAGTTCTGCCCGTGAAACCATGAGAGAACAATACAGTCAAGCCTGCGGTTCGCGATATCCACTTCTGTCTAGCGGCTAGTGAACGGTACCCTCATTAGGGTGCTGAGCCGCATTGACCTTAGAGGCCATGATGGGCCATTGGAAGTTGTGCTTCCGCGCCCCGATTTAGACAGCCAAGCACCGACTGCCGCTGTCCGCGAAATTATTTCTGAGGTGCGAGAAGGAGGCGATACAGCGATTCAAGAGCTTACGATGAAGTTCGACCGGGTTCAGGTCAGCACTCCTCTGGTTCCCAATTCTGAATTAGAAAGTGCCTGGAAATCGTTGGAGCCCGAATTGGCCGCCGCCCTAGAGTTAGCTCACTCCCGCATCTTGTACTTCCATGAACAAGAGGCAGGTAAGGCACACGCAGTAACTCAGAACGAGATCAAAGTGACAAGTGTGCCTCAGCCGGTAGAACGAGCTGGTCTATATGTGCCTGGAGGGCTTGCTGTTTATCCGTCCACGGTGTTGATGACTGCCTTGCCGGCGAAGGCGGCAGGTGTAGAACAACTCGTTTTGTGTACCCCGCCAAACCCCTCGGGTCAGATAGCTCAGGTTGTGTTGGCGGCGGCTTACCTATGTGGCGTGGAGGAGGTTTATAAGGTTGGCGGAGCTCAAGCTATAGCTGCCATGGCGTATGGGTCGGAAACCATAAGGCCGGTTGATGTGATCGCTGGTCCGGGAAATATCTGGGTTGCAACGGCGAAACAAGAGGTGGCGGGTACCGTCGGAATTGCCGCCGCTTTTGCCGGTCCATCCGAGATAGTTGTTGTGGGGGACCGCAGTTGTCCTGCTACTTCGACCGCAATAGATCTGATCTTGCAAGCTGAACATGGACCCGGCGGCCGTGCATGGCTAGTTGCTTGGGATCCAGAGTATGCGCAGGAAGTCGAGGACGCGATCGAAGTCATTCTGGATTCGTCTCCACGGCGGTCTGAGACGTTAGAAACGCTTACCAAGGACGGCTATGTCTGTCTCGTGGATACACCACAGCAAGCCATAGCAGTTGTTAACGAGATCGCACCAGAACATCTCCAACTCATGTGTGAGGGAGCTAATGCGCTTGTAGGTGAAGTAAGAAACGCTGGGGCAGTTTTTTTGGGGAACTGGGGGTCAGCGTCGATTGGTGACTACGTAGCCGGACCATCCCATGTTCTGCCAACGGCTGGTACTGCACGTTTTAGTGGTGCATTAACTGTTGATGATTTTCAAAAGCGGATGCATATCGTCGAAGTCTCCAAATCAGGTTTTGACGTAGTAACGGATGCAGTCAGCCGTCTCGCAAGAGCCGAGGGCTTATGGGCGCATGCTGCTTCTGTGAGCGAACGTGAACGCTGGGCCGAACAAGGGTTGGAAAGATGAAACGGCCACTTGTGCGTGATGACTTGAACGCTATGGATAGCTACCACTCTCCGCAGGTGGAGGTTGACGTTCGCTTAAATACGAATGAGGCGCCTTTTCCTCCTCCGGAAGAATTCGAAAGAGCCTTTTTGCAAGAGGTGAAAAGAGTTAGCTGGAATAGGTACCCAGATCGCCTGGCATTGTCTCTCAGGGAAGACCTAGCGGAACTGCACCAAGTTGAACCTGAGCAAGTATTCGTTGCTAATGGTTCTAACGAAGTGCTGCAGACACTTTGTCTGACGTTCGGTGGGTACGGAAGAACTGCATTGACGTTCGAACCCACTTACGCCATGTATGGACAGATTGCTCGGGTCGCTCAATGTCGTGTGGCTGAAGTGCAGCGAAACGAGTCTTTCCAAATATCGCTTGATGTGTTGGAGAGAGCTATTGAATTGGAAAAACCTGACCTCATGTTTTTGTGTTCGCCGAATAACCCCACTGGCACGCCCGAGAGTCTTGAGGTGATAGAGGCGTCTTTGGGTCTTTCTTCTGGAGTTGTGCTGGTCGACGAAGCGTATGGTCAATTTGCGGACTTTACGGCCCTAGATCTACTCCGTGCGCAAAACGCTTCTGAGTCGCTGGTAGTTACGCGAACATTCTCCAAGACCTGGTCAATGGCGGGAGTGCGTCTGGGATATTGCGTAGCCCCGCCTTGGATGTTTGAAGAGTTCCAAAAAGTAGTGATGCCTTATCACTTAGATGCAGTCAAACAAGTAGCAGGTCGGGTGGCCTTGCGTTTCCATGATCAGATGGAAACACGAGTTGCTCAGATATCAGATGAACGCCGCCGAGTTTCGGAAGCTATGACCCAGTTAGGGGTCGAGGTTTGGCCATCGCAAGCTAACTTTATTTTGTTCGGAACGAGTCCGTGTGATCTGTCTGGAGACGAGGTCTGGAAGCGGTTGCTCGATAGCTCTGTTCTGGTTAGGAACTGTTCGAGCTGGCCCGGGTTAAAGGATTGTTTGAGGGTGACGCTCGGCACTCAGCAAGAAAACACTATTTTCCTCGAAGCCCTCCAGGAGGCACTTCAATGACACGTCAGGCGAAACGTCGGAGAACCACCAAGGAAACAGAGATTGATTTGTTGATCGATGTGGATGGTTCCGGGCAAATCGAAGTAAGCACAGGACTCCCCTTTTTCGATCACATGATCGCTCAGCTCGGCAAGCATTCGAGGTTCGACTTGACCGTTAGGTGCGAAGGCGACATTGAGATTGATGCCCACCACACAGTCGAAGATGTGGGGATAGCTCTGGGAGAGGCATTCGCTGAAGCGCTCGGCGACAAACAGGGTGTGCGTAGGTTTGCGTCTATGACCGTTCCCCTGGACGAAGCGGCGGTTGAGGTCGTTCTTGATCTTTCCGGCCGACCATTCCTGCACTATGAGATCGACCCTCCGGGCGAAAAAATTCTCGGTGATCCACCGTTCGACCCCCAGCTATGTGAGGAGTTCTGGCGTGCCTTTGTGATGGCAGCTGGGATCACCTTGCACTTGGTGCTAATTCGAGGGCGGAATACGCATCACATCATTGAAGCAAGTTTCAAAGCAGCTGCTAGGGCGCTTTATGATGCGGTTGTTGTTGCGGATGAGGTCCTGCCCTCAACCAAAGGTGTCTTGTGAGGAGCTTCCGTTGAATCAGGGCGAAGAGGCCCCCCTCATCGCGATTTTGGATTACGGAATTGGAAATCTGAGGTCTGCGCAAAAAGGCTTTGAGCGCGTGGGCGCAGAGGTTCATTTGACCTCTGATAGGGGTTTGATCGCTGATGCATCAGGAGTGGTTCTTCCTGGGGTAGGGCATTTCGGTTCGTGTATGCGCGAGTTACGAGCGGCCAAATTGGATGAAGTGACCTACTCAGTGATCGAGTCTGGTATTCCCTTTCTCGGTATCTGCGTTGGGATGCAAATGCTCTTCGAAGAATCTGAAGAAGCACCCGGGGTTAAAGGCTTGGGGGTGTTACCTGGGCAGGTTCGTCTTTTGCCCGACACGTTGCCGCGACCACAAATGCAATGGAATCGTTTAGATATTCGAAAGCAAGGATCACCACTTTTGGATGGAATCGAAGATGGATCTTGGATGTATTTTGTTCATAGTTATGCAGTGGAGACTGAATCCCAGCTAGTGGTAGCGACCTGCGAGTATGGGGTTGAGGTAACTGCGATGGTGGAACAAAAATCTTTGTGGGCCACCCAATTCCATCCGGAAAAATCAGGAGAATTAGGACGATCCTTTGCACAGAATTTTTATAGACAGGTAGGGCGCTGATGACCTTTAGTCTTTACCCGGCTATTGATATACGTGAGGGTCGCTGTGTCCGTCTCATACAGGGCGACTATGACCGCGAGGTTCGATACGACGCCGATCCCGTTGACGTCGCACTTTCTTTTGAGGAAGCAGGGGCAACGTGGGTGCACGTCGTTGACCTTGATGCGGCAAGATCTGGACGTTCGCAAAATCTCAGCACTGTGGCAGCGATTGCGGCGGCGCTAAACATTCCTGTCCAAAGCGGTGGCGGCGTGCGCAGCTTGGACGCAGCTCAAGCGTTATTCGATGCTGGAGTTTCAAGGTGCGTAATCGGTACTGCTGCGGTTGAAGATCCCGGCTTGGTCGAAGCGATCACGAAACTCGGACATCGAGCAGCAGTAGGTCTTGATGTCCGAGGCGAAATGGTGGCGACCCAAGGATGGGAACGGGATAGCGGCAAGAGTATTTATGATTTGTTGCCAAATTTTGAAAATGCTGGAGTAGAAGCGGTGGTAGTAACTCAGATCAGCCGTGATGGCATGGGAACAGGGCCAGACGTTACTGGGTTGACGGACGTACTTCGGGCTACGCCTTTAGAGGTCGTGGCAAGCGGCGGGGTGGGAACTCTCAAAGACATAAGTGATCTAGCGAACCTAAGCATTAAAGGCCGAACTTTGGCCGGCGTGATTGTTGGTAAGGCTCTCCATGACGGTGTGATCGATATCTCGGCGGCCGTGAAAGCATCTGAAACACCATGAAGTCGGTGAGGGTAATTCCATGCCTGGACGTAGACCGAGGGCGGGTAGTGAAAGGGATTAACTTTGTTGGGCTGAGAGACGCTGGGGACCCAGTTGAATTAGCAGCCCGTTACGACGCAGAAGGAGCGGACGAAGTCGTGTTTTTGGATATCACGGCGAGTTCAGACGATCGTGAAACAATCGTTGACCTAGCTAGGAAAGTGGCTGAAGAGGTTTATATTCCTTTTACGATTGGTGGTGGTGTCCGGTCGGTGGGTGATGCTCGGCGACTGCTGAGAGCAGGGGCAGACAAAGTTTCGGTGAACTCCGCTGCGGTTGCTCAACCCGATCTAGTGGCGGAGCTGGCAGAGGCGTTTGGGAGTCAATGTGTTGTTGTTGCGATTGACGCGAAGTCGATCGGCGACAGCGCGTGGAATGTTTACGTTAATGGCGGGCGACAGGATACCGGTCTTAATGCGGTCGATTGGGCTCAAGCGGTTGCCAACCTCGGTGCTGGTGAGATTCTTCTAACGTCGATGGATGGAGATGGAACCCGCAGGGGGTATGACCTGGAATTAACGCGAGCGGTCGTGGAGGCTGTGCAAATTCCGGTTATTGCAAGTGGCGGTGTGGGAGATTTGGCTCATTTGGTTAGCGGGGCCGTAGACGGCGGAGCTGACGCTGTGCTTGCCGCCTCTATTTTTCATTTTGGCGAGCATACGGTCAGAGACGCAAAGGAAGCCTTGCTAGCCGCAGGGGTGACGGTCCGACCCCCGGTCGATGAGCTATGAGGACCTTTCATCGGTTAGTTTCAAAGTATGACCTACCCAGGAAAGCATGCAGCAGTAGACCCTGATCGCCTTGCCGTTGTGATGGCGAGAACGGGCGCCTCCTTGTCCTACCAAGAGCTCGAAGATCGATCATGTCGCTTTGCACAAATGATGTGGGATGCCGGACTTAGACCGGGAGACCACATGGCGATCTTTGCGGATAACCACATCCGGTATTTCGAGGCGTATTGGGCGGCAATGCGCAGTGGTTTGTACTTCACGACAGTAAATCGATTCCTAACTGCTGAAGAAGCTGCTTACATCGTTGAGGATTGCGGGGCCCAAGTCTTGGTCGTTAGCGAGGCTGTGCGCGATGTTGCGGTCGAGATGCTTCCATCAATAGCGAACTGCCCTGTGAGACTGATGTTCGATGGTGTGGCAGAAGGGTATGAGAACTTTGAAGCCTTAGTTAATCAGTACCCACCGGAACCTCTTGACGATCAGCCCAAGGGGTCGTTGATGCTTTACAGCTCGGGTACTACGGGTAAACCAAAGGGGATTAAGCGAGCGTTAGACGGCTCAAAAATAACTGACCCTGACTTGATCGGTTCCGGTTTGGTCGGCGGAATTTTTGGGATTAATGAGCAGTCTGTTTATCTGTCTCCTGCGCCGCTCTATCATTCAGCGCCCCTTGCTTTTACTACCGGCACGCAGTCTGTCGGAGGTACAGCGGTGGTAATGGAAAAGTTTGATCCACTTGAGGCGTTAGAGGCTATAGATCAGTACGGCGTTACCCATTCGCAGTGGGTGCCGACGATGTTTACGCGAATGCTCAAACTTACTGAAGAGGAACGCAGCCGATGTGACCTCTCTACCCACAAGCTGGCTATTCATGCTGCGGCGCCGTGCCCGGTAGAAGTAAAAAAACAAATGTTGGAATGGTGGGGTCCTATCTTGCATGAGTATTACGCGGGAACAGAACTCAACGGATTCTGTTACGTGGGTCCCGAGGACTGGATTTCTCATCCGGGAACAGTTGGAAAGCCCCTAATCGGATCCCTACGTATTTGTGATGAAGACGGGGTCGAATTGCCGACCGGGGAATCAGGGTTGATTTACTTTGAGCGCGAGGAACAAATCTTCGAATACCACCAATCTCCGGATAAAACGAAAAGTTCGCAGCATCCGGAGAATCCTTTCTGGACCACACTCGGTGACGTAGGGCGCGTAGATGAGGATGGTTTCCTATATCTCACTGATCGTAAGGCGTTCATGATTATCTCGGGCGGTGTAAATATTTACCCTCAAGAAATTGAAGATTGCCTTGTGTTGCATCCTGATGTCGCTGATGTCGCCGTTTTTGGTGTTCCAAACGAAGATTTCGGTGAAGAGGTCAAAGCCGTTGTTCAACCGGTGCAAGGAGTTGATGCTAACGAACAGCTTGCAAAGAGGTTGATTGAATACGCAAAAGAACACATCGCTGGATACAAGGTTCCCCGATCTATTGATTTCCGAGAGGAGCTTCCGCGCCTTCCAACCGGAAAACTTTATAAACGAGTGCTGCGTGATGAGTACTGGAACGTTGATGGTGGCTCTGATGGGAACGTCTCGCCCATTGAGCAAATAACAGAGTCATAGTGAAAGCGAGCTTCGGTGTTTGGAATTGCAGGCCCTACGTCGGCTTCATTTGAAGGGTCTAGGGAACTGTTTGTGTCTAGTCGAATACATGAGTTGGGTGAATAATGTCGGTTTATTTTGTGGTTCAAGAAAAAGTGAATGATCAAGCGGGTCTTGAGGCTTATATGGAGGCAGCGAAGAACTCAACACTTGGGCGTGGACGCGCTGTAGTGGTTGATAATGATGTTGTCCCGGTGGAAGGTGATTGGCATGGCTCGCGTCTGGTCATTCTCGAATTTGACGATGAGGAGGCATTTCGAGAGTGGTATGACTCACCTGCCTATCAGGAAGCTTTGCCTTTAAGGCTGGCAGCAACTGATTCGCGCGGTGCTTTGGTCAGAGGATTAGGCTAAAGGATTTCTCGTGCTGGTATACGACGGGGATTGTGTGTTTTGTTGCCGCTGCGCTCAGTGGGTGGCCGAGCGGTCTTCTATCGATCTAATTGCAGATAGAGACGCGGATTTAGAGGGCCTCGGTTTAACCTTCAGCGAAACGAAGCGCTTTGTTTGGTGGGTTGAGGGTGACCGGAAGTTCGCTGGGCACAAGGCGGTCGGAAGGGTTCTGCAATCGCTTGGCGGTGGTTGGGTCCTGTTGGCTGGTGCGATGAAGGTGCCGCCTGTATCGTGGCTTGCGGCGTTGACCTACCGGTTGGTAGCAGCGAACAGGCACCGTTTTGCCGGAGGGTGTGGCTAAGAGGCTTTGGCCCCTGCGTCTGCAGGGAATCTCCGTTGTGTCTATGCCTGGTCGAGGCACTCAGCTATAAATGAACTGGTTCGATTAACGATCGGTTGTGTGAAGCCTAAAAAGAAATGATCGGCTCCAGCTAGTTCCTCTAAGGAGGTGGCGACCCACGGTTCACAGATTGTTCGGGCTTCTTCGGCAGAGCGAAATTGGTCGTTTTCGGGCACGAGTAAAAGTGTGGGTCTGTTGTCCAATCCGGCCTGCATCCCCTCCGGTTCTATCAATGCCAAAGGGGATGCAATCCCGACCCAGCCGGCAAGATCTTTGTGATCGGCGGCCAGCGAGACGTCTGCCCCAAATGAATATCCGACTGAGAAGACGGGAATGCTTTGGGCAAGCTGGTAAGCAAAGGCAAAGGCTGCTTGGCTGTCTAAGACTTCAAGTTCGCCGTTGCCGTGGTTCCCAGCAGAATTGCCGACGCCTCGGAAGTTGTACCTCACGGCTCCTATTCCGATAGAAGGTAATGAGTCGAATAGCGCCTGAATGACGTTGTTCCTCATCTCTCCGCCGTAGAGAGGGTGAGGGTGAGAAAGTACCGCGATAGCGCGAAGATCTTTGGAAAGTCGATATTCAGCTTCGATTTCAACGCCATCACTCGTTTGGAAATTTGTTATTTGAGATGGTTCAGAGTCCGCGTTCATGTCTGAAAACGGTACCGTGCCATCGTGGCAGAAGAACCAAATGACGTAGCTACAGAGAAAAATCAAAAACGTCCGATCAAAATGCTTCATGATCGGATACTTGTGAGGATGCCGGGCGACGAAGCTGAACGCCGGAGCAGTGGCGGAATTTTGATACCAGCTACTGCTCAGCAACAGAAGCGTTTGGTTTGGGGCGAGGTCGTGGGAGCTGGGCCTAATGTCCGAAGCGCTGAAGAAGGCGATCAGGTACTTTTCAGCCCGGAAGATCGCTTTGAAGTCGAAGTTCACGGAGATGATTTTTTGATTCTCCGTGAGCGTGATGTCCACGCGATAGCTGCTCCTCGGGTCGAACCCGGAAGTACCGGTCTGTACCTTTAACAAAGGGGACCTTCGTGTCTGATGGCGACCAATGGAGTTACACAACAGATGGCGGAATAGAAATCTACGTAGATGTTGCTGCGATTGAGCCAGACGCAGCTATAGAAGATCTCGTCGACCGACTGGACTCAGCTCGGGGAGTGCTTCTGTCGTCAAGCTATGAATACCCCGGACGCTATACGCGTTGGGATATGGGCTTTGTTGATCCGCCATTGGTGGTGAGCAGTTATGGGGAGACAGTCAGGTTCGAGGCTTTAAATGCTCGCGGAGAGGTTCTCTTAAAGCCTGTTCGAAAAATTGTGAAAGAACTCGGATTTGCTTCGATTGTTGAAGAGGGTAATGGTCACCTAGTTTGTCGGATAGAGCGAGGGACGCTGCGGTTTGAGGAGGAAGAACGAAGCCGTCAGCCGTCGTCGTTCGCTGTTGTGAGAGCGGTCGTTGATTTATTCATGGGCGCTGATGAACACCTAGGACTTTATGGCGCCTTTGGGTATGACCTGGCGTTCCAGTTCGAACCCATCGAGCTCAAGTTAGATCGGCCGACAGACCAACGTGACCTCGTTTTGTACGTTCCTGATGAGATTATTGTGGTTGATCATCAGGGTGGTATAGCTGAGCGTCGCCGTTACGACTTTGTCTATGACGGTATAGACACTGCTGATATAAGCCGGTCAGGAGCCCGGGAGCCTTACCAACCTGACGACGATCTCACATCGATGCGTGATCATGAGCGTGGCGAATATGCCGAGGTAGTTGAACTAGCTCGCGAGTTCTTTGCTCGCGGTGATTTGTTTGAAGTTGTGTCGAGCCAGACTTTTGTGGAGCCCTCTCCTGAACCACCATCCGAACTTTTCCGCCGGCTTAAAGAGCAAAACCCGTCTCCATACGGATTTCTGATCAATCTTGGTCAAGCTGAGTGGCTAGTCGGTGCTTCCCCGGAGATGTATGTGCGAGTTGAAGGGGACAGAGTAGAGACGTGCCCTATTTCGGGAACTATCGCCAGAGGGCAAGATCCGCTGGATGATGCATCGCAGATTCTGGCTTTGCTTAATTCTGAAAAAGATGAATCTGAGCTAACGATGTGCACTGACGTGGATCGAAATGATAAGAGCAGGATCTGCGTGCCAGGGTCGGTGAAAGTTATCGGGCGTCGGCAGATAGAAATGTATTCGCGCCTTATCCACACAGTGGATCATGTGGAAGGCAGGCTCCGTCCAGAGTTCGATGCACTTGATGCATTTCTTGCACACACATGGGCGGTTACGGTTACCGGTGCTCCAAAGACTGCAGCGATGATGTTTCTTGAGGGCCATGAAAAGAGCCCACGAGCTTGGTACGGCGGAGCGATTGGGAAAGTCGGATTTGACGGTGGGCTAAATACCGGACTCACTCTGAGGACAATAAGAATTAAGGATGGTCATGCTGAGGTGCGAGTTGGGGCGACTTTGTTGTGGGACTCTGATCCGATAGCAGAAGAAGAAGAGACGGAATTGAAAGCCTCAGCTTTCTTGGATGCACTCAGGTTGCCTCGACGAAATCCCGACTTGCAGGTGCTGCCCGTCGCTGAAGATACAAGACATGTGCTCCTTGTCGATCATATGGATTCTTTTGTCCACACTCTCGGCAATTATCTTCGGCAAACTGGTGCTGATGTTGTCACTCAGCGATCGGGCTTTCCTTTGGAGCTCCTCTCGCTGAGCCGACCGGACATATTGGTCTTGTCGCCAGGTCCAGGAACACCAGCAGACTTTGGTATCTCAGCGACAATCGAAGCAGCGTTGGCCTTGGAGATTCCTATTTTCGGTGTTTGCTTAGGTCTCCAAGCAGTCGTCGAATTTTTTGGCGGGAAACTGAGCCAGTTGGAATCTCCCATGCATGGTAAAGCTTCATCAGTGCAGGTTCTCGGTGGCCAGCTTTTTGACGGCCTTCCATCGGAGTTCAGAGCAGGTCGATACCACTCCCTGTATGCATTAGAAGAGACGATGCCAGAGTGTCTGGAGGTAACTGCTGTGAGCGCCGATGATGCTGTGATAATGGGTGTCGAACATAAATCATTGCCAATAAGTGCAGTGCAATTTCATCCCGAATCAATCATGTCTTTCGACGATGAGATTGGATTGCGGCTGATACGAAATGCGGTCGAAACGTTGACGGAGCAGACATGACCTCTTTGGCTTATCACACTGATAGAGACGTCCTCACGGCCGACGGGCCTGATGCTGAGGCCTATTTACATGGCCAGATTTCACAAAACGTTGATGACATGGTGGATGGAGAATCTCGACTTTCGTTCCTTCTGGAACCTAGAGGCAACATAGAAAGTTGTTTCAGGATCACGCGTGTAGGCGAAGGCTGCTATGTACTCGACACAGAGGTAGGTCATGGGGAGCTACTTCAGCTTTCCCTCGAACGTTTCAAGCTTCGCTCAAAAATTGAGTTCGTTGCTCAGCGTTGGAAGATGGTCTCTGTCTTTGGTGGGTATGAAGCAATTGGTATTCCCGAGGAGACGCTGATTGTCGAGTCCTCTTGGTCGGGGGTCGATCATATAGATCTTCTAGGTCGGGACCTTGCAGTCGAATTTCCTGACTGCAGTGGCGAAGAATACGAAAGGCTTCGTTTTCGTCACGGGTTGCCGGTGATTGGTAAAGAATTTCAAGTCGGAGCTATCCCCAACGAAACGGATTTGTTGAATCTGGCTGTTTCCTTCGATAAAGGCTGCTATCGCGGTCAAGAATTGGTGGAACGAATTGATTCACGCAAGGGTGGCCGCCAGTTACTCCGCCGTATCCGCAGTGAGGTTTCACTGTCAGTCGCAGAGAATCTTTTTGAGGATGGCCAGAAAGTAGGAGAGGTGGTGGCAGCCACTTCATCTCCTAGCTATTTCGGGTTTGCTTCGGTTAAGGGCGAAGTGGGGTCGTTGACAACCGAAGCTGGCGAAGAAGTCACTTTTTCACCGCTGAACGAGGTTCTCTGATAGCAAATCCTCCGGTGACCCGTCTCCGAGTAGCCTCTGGTAGTACTTGAGGGTGCTCGCACAAGGCGGGACCGGTGCAATTAGGAGAGATAACTGTGGCTAAGACTGCTTTGCTAGCAAAATTGACTGCTAAAGAAGGGCAACGTGATGCCTTGCTGGCGGTCATTGCCGACTTGGGAATGCAAAATGTCTCCGGAGAACCAGGCACAGAGGTGTATGCAGCACACAAAGATGCAGGCGACGAAAACGTTGTGTGGTTTTATGAAATGTATACGGATAGCGATGCGCTAGCAGCGCACGGTGGCTCAGACGGAATGAAAGCTTTTGGTCGCGCTACAGGCGAGCTTATGGATGGAAGAGCGGAACTGTTCTTCCTTGAGCCTGTATGTGCCAAGGGCCTCGACCTCTGATTAATGTAAGGTCGATGAACGGCATCTGGTCACAGGAAAGTGCCTTGCCATGGCTCTAGGTGGCGGTACGTATCTAGATCGGATCGTTGCTCAACACAGAGCTCGAGCCTTGGCAGATGAGCGCTCTGTCGTTGATCTCGTTAAAAAAGCTTCAATGTGTGAAGACGCTCGCGGGTTCCGGAAAGCATTGAGTGTTCCCGGCTTGAGCGTCATAGCTGAAGTAAAGAGGAGGTCTCCTTCAAAGGGAGACCTTTTCGCTGACCTTGATCCTGCAGTGTTAGCCGATCAATACATGAGTGGTGGCGCAGCGTGTCTCTCGGTCCTAACAGATGGGCCCAATTTTGGCGGTTCGAGTGCGGATTTGAAAAAAGCACGATCAGCTGTCGATTTGCCGGTATTGCGGAAAGATTTCACGGTGCAGGAACGCGATGTGGCAGATGCTCGTCTTATGGGAGCTGATTGTGTCCTACTGATTGTTGCAGCGCTCTCCATGGAAGAACTTGCCAGTTTGTTTGACTTAACTCGATCTCTCGGTATGGATGCCTTGGTCGAAGTCCATGACGAGAAGGAGATGGAAGCAGCTCTCAAAATTGGAGCAGATCTTATTGGTGTAAACCAACGTGACCTGTTCACTTTCGAGGTTGACCACGAACGTGCACAACGAATGGCAAGGCTTATTCCGAAGGGTGCGTTAGGAGTGGCCGAATCAGGAGTGCGGGATGCTGAAGACGCAGTGATGCTTAGCGAGGCTGGTTATTCGGCGGTCCTTGTCGGAGAAACGTTGGTTCGAAGTGCGGACCCGGCTGCGGCTGTCTCCTCTTTGAAGGTCGGCGCTTAATGTTCGTCAAAGTTTGTGGCATTACGACGGAGGAAGATGCCCTCGTTGCTATCGGTATGGGGGCAGATGCTTTAGGTTTTAACTTCGTTCCGGGCTCATCTCGACAGATTCGGCCGGCAGTTGCTAGAGATATCGTTCGCCGTTTGCCTGGGGGAGTGATGACCGTAGGTATCTTCAGAGACGAATTGAGAGAGACTGTTGTACGAACAGTTCACGAAGCTGGCCTGCAGGCAGCACAACTGCATGGGCGAGAGTCACCTGAAGAGAGTTCATGGGTTGCGGAACGAGTTCCTTATTTGATAAAGGCATTCGTGGCAGGGGATCCAACGATCGATGATCTTGATCGTTATGCAGCTACTGCTGTCTTGGTGGATGCTCCTGAACCTGGTTCAGGAGAAGTTTTCGATTGGTCGGTACTGGATGGACGAGAACGAGGGCGGCCCTTGATCCTGGCCGGAGGCCTTAACCCAGAAAACGTCGCTCAAGCTGTGACCGTCGTCAAGCCATGGGGCGTTGACGTGGCAAGTGGAGTCGAGGTTTCGCCAGGCGTGAAAGACCCAGTGAAAGTAAGGCAATTCATCTTAAACGCACGAAATTCCGGGGACTTAATAGAGCAGCGAGATGAACCCTTCGACCCAGATGCGCCTAGGCCCTATGACTGGCGCGATGAGTGATGACGCAGCGATTCTCGCCGGTAGGTTGAAGTTATGGTGATGATCGATCCGAGTAAAGAGGGCCGCTTTGGTGAGTTTGGCGGGCGATTTGTCCCCGAAACTCTCATCCCAGCCTGCGAAGAGTTGGAAGCAGCGTTTCGCGACGCCTGGGCCGACCCCGCCTTCATCGAAGAATTTCACCGGATCCTTACAGACTATGGAGGTCGGCCTTCGCCCTTGACCGAGTGTTACCGGTTGTCGGAGCATCTAGGAGTCAGAGTTCTCTTAAAGCGTGAGGATCTAAACCACACTGGGTCACACAAGATCAACAACGTCATAGGACAGGCTCTGCTTGCCCGGCGGATGGGAAAATCACGTCTGGTCGCTGAAACTGGAGCCGGACAGCACGGAGTAGCCACAGCTACGGCAGCAGCCTTGTTGGATATGGACTGCAAGGTCTACATGGGGGAAGTCGATGTAGACCGACAGGAACTTAATGTTTTTAGGATGCACCTCCTAGGAGCTGAAGTCGAGGCGGTCTCGTCTGGTAGCAGAACCCTGAAAGATGCTGTAAACGAAGCACTTCGCGATTGGGTAGCCACCGTTCAGGACACACACTATTGCTTGGGGTCTGTAATGGGACCGCACCCTTACCCTTGGATGGTTCGAACGTTTCATCATGTGATTGGTGACGAGGCGAATGAACAATGTTTGAAACTGCTGAATAAGGTGCCGGATGTCGTTGTGGCATGTGTCGGTGGCGGAAGCAATGCTGCAGGCATTTTCTCCGGTTTCGCAGACTCTGAAGCGCGTTTGGTGGGAGTAGAGCCAGCTGGCGGTGCTGCGGTTGGACGTGGTGTTCCCGGGGTAGTTCATGGAATGGCCTCCTACCTCATGCAAGATGAAGTTGGGCAAGTTCAAGAAGCAGAGTCAATTTCGGCGGGGCTTGATTATCCGGGTGTAGGGCCAGAACATGCGTATCTGTCATCTGTTGGAAGAGCTGAATACCCGTCGGTTACTGACGAAGAAGTAGTGGAGGCGTTCCAGCTTCTATGTAAGACCGAGGGAATTATTCCTGCACTTGAATCGGCTCACGCTTTGGCTTGGGTAGTGCGCGAGGCAGAAACATTACGAGATCAAGTTGTCCTTTTGAATCTTTCCGGTCGGGGCGACAAAGACGTTGATCAGATGATGGAAGTATTGGGAACGGACAACATTCAGTGAGTCTGGATTCTGATGTGGGGTCGATGGAGGATTCTCTTCGCGACCGGAGGGACGAAGGGGCCAAACTTTTAGTTGCCTATATAACAGGCGGGTTTGAAGGTTGGGAAACAGCGGTGGAAGCCGCTGCCGCAGCCGGAGCCGATGCTATTGAAATTGGAATACCGTTTTCTGACCCGGTGATGGACGGCCCTGTAATCCAAGAAGCTAGCGAAATAGCATTAGCAGATGGAGCGACGCCTGCCTCAATACTGGCTGCGGTACCAAATCTCGATACGGGTATTCCTCACGCAATCATGACTTACTACAACCTTGCCCATAATCCGGGACATGAGAGGTTCGCAGCGACTCTAGCTAAGGCGGGTGTTGATGCTGCGATCTTGCCTGATCTCCCATTCGTAGAATCGGGACCCTGGCGTGAAGCTGCAAGCAAAGCAGGGGTCGAAACTATTCTTCTTGCAGCCCCAACAACTCCGACCGAAAGACTCTCGGAATTGTGCGCTGCCTCATCTGGGTTTGTTTATGCGGTAGGGCTGCTAGGGGTGACAGGGGAGAGAGCAACTCTTGCCTCAACAGCAACCGAAATAGCTGCACGTTGTAAAAGTGTGACAGACAAGCCGGTCTTGACTGGCGTGGGTATTGGATCTCCAGAACAGGCGGTACAGGCAAGCGAAGTGTCTGACGGAGTAATTATCGGATCAGCGGTCGTCCGTCAGCTTCTTGATGGTCATGGGGCTGAAGGAGTGGGTGAACTGGTGGCCTCATACCGAACAGCTCTGGATGCCGGCTGAAATTAGGTCTTGATGGCGGACCAAGTTGTCGATGATTGTGAGTTGTGTGAAGCGGCTCGATTTACGCACTGGTACTACGAAGACGACATTTGTTGGGTGGCTGATTGTGAAGCTTGCTCGACTCCCATGGTCGTCTGGAAGTCGCACGGAACGGAGCCGAGTGAGGAACTCGTTGAGTGGATGCTTCAACGCCTGAGAGAGGCCGGGATTGAGAGATTCGGACCAGAAGTCGGCACTATCGACCGAACTATGAGGCAGGTTCCAGAACATTTTCATGCTCACTTGCGGGACCCGCAATGGCTCTCGCGTCGATGGACTGAAAAGCCGAGCAAATATTCAGGTGTCGGTGGGAATCGGATCCTCCTCAAATGAACTACTCCCGATTTAGTTGGTTGTTGCTTTTTGTCTGCTTGCTTTGCGTTGCTTGCGGGGACGACACCGACTGGGCTTCGAAGGGCCCCACCGATGAGGTGTATCCGAAGGCAGTTCTGCTCCTGGGGAAAGAGGTTTACCTAGACACCTGTTCGGCGTGCCATGGAGCTGATGGTTCAGGTAGTTTCGGGCCCGCACTGTTAGGGAAAGGCCACAAATACACCTACGAAAATCAGCGAACTCTTATCGAACGCGGCAGGCGATCTATGCCGGGTTTCGGAGCCAGCCTCACAGAACAAGAGATTGAGGCTGTCGTGGCGCATATTCGCGTGGGCTTCTTCGTCGACTGAGCTGCCCATTTCTCGTCATGAAGCAAGATAGAGGTCTGTCGGCTCGCTATGTTGGCTAAATGCTTCAGTATGGTGACAGAGCACCGACCTTTACGCTTTATGACCAGAACCGCTCGAAATGGCGATTAGCCGAGCAGCGCGACTCTTGGGTGGCAATTTTTTTCTACCCCAAAGCCAATACCAGCGGATGTACCGAGCAAGCTACTGGTGTGCGAGACATAATCCCTGACCTGCCTGGTGTTGTCGTCGTCGGGATAAGCGCTGATGCTCCTGAGAAACAACACGCTTGGGATGAGAAACATCAATTGGGTTTCCCCTTGCTTTCTGACCCCGAATGTAAAGTTGCAAAAAAGTACGGTGTATTCGGCCCGAAGAAACTTTACGGTCGCGAATATGAAGGTGTCACCCGTTCAATGTTTTTAGTTTCGCCCGCCGGACGAATTGAAAGGGTTTGGATGAAAATCTCTCCAAAGGGGACACCTACCGAGTTGCTAGCAGCGTTGGAGATTATCGATGAGTGACTTCCCGCACCCCAGTGAACTCCTGCCGCATCGACCGCCCTTCTTGTTATGTGACGAGATTGTTGATTTGGAGCCTGGGGTGTCTTGTACAGCCCTTTGGAACCTAAGCGGAGATGAGGCTTTCTTTGAAGGTCATTTCCCAGGCCGTCCAACATTGCCGGGAGTTCTCATCGTCGAATCCTTGGCGCAAACGGCTGGCTTAGCCGCTCTTAGCGCTGACGATTTCGCCGGAAAGCTGCCTTTATTCGGAGGTATCGATAAAGCCCGTTTTCGGAGGCAAGTAATTCCAGGTGACACTCTTACTCTTACTGCTCATCTGGGGAAGATGTCCCGTATGGCCGGAAAAGCAACTGGCGAAGCATCGGTAGGCGGAGAAGTGGCGTGCAAAGCAGAAATGATGTTTATTATCGCCAATGCTGGCGATCTGTAGGTTCTGTCGTTGGCCGTGAGAGCGTGGTTCAAGTCAACATGGTCTCGTCAGCACCAACGCGATGGTTTTCTGCTTGGCCTGGCGGTAGGGGTGTTCGGAGTTACATTCGGAGTTCTTTCTGTAGCGGCAGGGTTACCTGGCTGGCAGGCGATAGTCATGTCAGGGCTGATGTTTACTGGGGCTTCCCAATTTGCGGCAGTCGCAATCATCGGAGCGGGTGGTAACGCCCTTTCAGCGCTCGGAACTGCTTTGCTGCTGGCAGCGAGAAATGGTGCCTACGCCCTGTCGATGGCGCCGATAATGCCTCTCGGTAGAGCAAAAAAAATCATTGCGGCGCAGTTGGTAATTGATGAGAGCAGTGCTATGGCTCAGGCCCAGTCAACTGTTGGAGAAGCTCAAGAAGCTTTTTGGGCAACTGGATTGTCTGTGTTTGTCTTTTGGAATCTAGGAACCATAACGGGTGTTTTCGTTGGTGAGGTTGTCGGTGACCCTCTCGTATGGGGCTTAGACGCGGCATTTCCTGCGGCTTTCTTTGCGTTGCTGTTGCCTCATCTGAAAGATCGTGTAAAACGCAGGTCTGCAGTAATCGGGTCCATGATTGCTCTGCTCGGCATCCCTGTTCTTCCTGCGGGGTTTCCAGTGCTTCTGGCTGTATTGGGTGCATTGGCGAGTGTCCGGATTGAGACTCAAAAAAGGAGCCGAGACCGGTGACCTGGTGGGTGCTTGCGTGCTTATCAGTAGGTTGCTACCTCTTCAAGGCCGGGGGCGTTCTAGCAGCCGACACCTTGCGGTTGTCGTTGCGGGGTCAGGAACTCCTCAATAACTTGACGCCTGCGGTGTTATCCGGCCTGATAATTGTTCAGACCTTTGACGGTGGCGGGGCACTAGAGGTGAGCGCGTTACCGGCAGGGGTAGCGGCCGGGGCTGCTGCAGCCTGGATGAAAGCGCCGCTGCTAGTGGTTCTAATAGCCGCATCTGCCACCACAGCGGTTATCCGGATGCTTTAAGAGACGTTAATCCACAGGAGCTAGGACAATGGATCCGTTGTGGCCGCCGAAACCAAAGGAATTCGACATCGAAGGCCCCGGCTCCCAATCCAGGGCGTTTCCAGTAACGAGATTAAAGTCCGCCATCTCGGGGTCTCGGTTTGTGAAACCGATAGTGGGCGGTATCTGTTTGTGGAGAAAGGACAGTAAAACTGCAGTGGCTTCTATAGCGCCGGCGGCGCCAAGAGCGTGTCCGGTTACACCTTTAGTGGAGGTCACAGGGGGGCCATCTTCCCCGAATAGTTTGGACAACGCTTCTGCTTCGGCTGCGTCATTGAGCGGCGTAGAAGTGCCATGAGCGTTTACGGATGCTATCTGGGCAGCCGTTAGTCCGGAGTCTTCTATAGCTAGCTGCATGCACCGAAGGGCACCGTCACCGCCTGGAGCTGGAGCGGTTATGTGGTGCGCATCTGCTGTAGAGCCCGAGCCCAGTACTTCTCCGTAAATTTTGGCGCCTCTAGCTTGCGCTGAGTTCATTTCCTCAAGAACTAAAGTTGCTGAGCCTTCGGTCATCATGAACCCATCTCGATCCTTGTCGAAGGGCATTGATTGACCGGACGAAGAGAGGGCTGTCATGTTTTGGAAGCCTGCCATACCGACGGGGGACATCACGGATTCGGTTCCCCCCGAGACGACTACATCTGCATAACCCATCTGGATCAACCGAGTGGCGTAACCAATCGCATGAGTACTCGCAGAGCAAGCGGTAGTGATTGTCTCATTCGGTCCCCGAAGTCCGAAACGCATAGAAATTGCGGCTCCTGGGGCGTTAGGCATAATCATGGGCACCATAAAAGGCGAAACTCGACGTTCTCCTTTTCGGTCATGGACAAGGACCTGCTCCTCGAAGGTTTGGAGCCCTCCAACACCTGTCGCGTATATGACACCGCACCGCGCCGAGTCAGCGGTGAGATCACCAGCGTCCTCAAGGGCCATAGCGGCAGTAGCGGTCGCCATTTGCTGAGAACGATCAGCTCGACGTGCTTCTTTGGGGTTGTCGTAATAGGGCAGTGGATCGAAGTCGTGGACCCGACGTTCGCCTTCGGGCGCTGCCGAGTTTAAGCCGCGCCAAAAAGCTTCGAGGCCGGTGCCAGCGCAGGAAACGACCCCAAGGCCGACAATAGCTACCCTGCGCCGCTCACTCACAGCTTCGACTCAACCAAAGTCACAGCATCGCCGACGGTTGCAACGTCAGACAGCTCCTCTTCTTCGACGGTAATGTCGAACTCTTCTTCAAGAGCCATTACCAACTCAACTAAATCTAGGCTGTCGGCGTCAAGATCATCGGCAAAGCTTGCTTCGGGGGTGACAGCGGACGCATCCACTGCAAGTACCTCCACGGCACAGTTTTTGAATCGCTCGAAGTTGTCACTCATTCAGGTGTTCCTTGTGTGATTGGACAATGCGAAGTGTAGATGCTCAGAGTCAGTGGCCCATGCCAAGTCCGCCATCAATTGGGATTACAGCTCCCGTGATGTACGCAGCAGACTCAGAAGCGAGAAAAGCTATTGTTTCGGCAATTTCGTCAGGTTGTGCAGCTCGACCCAACGGAACTTGATCCTTAATAGCGGCTTGTTGGTCCTCGGTTAAGGATGCAAACATTTCTGTTTCGACGGGACCCGGTGATACGACATTTGCGGTGATATTTCGAGAACCTAGTTCTCTCGCCATAGATCTGGCCATTCCCACTAGTCCTGCCTTGCTTGCTGCGTAGTTGACCTGGCCAGCGGAACCTAAGAGACCTACTACCGACGAAACAAAAATCAAACGACCCCAACGGGCTCTGAGCATGTTTCGCGCCGCTCTTCGGGCCATACGGTAGGAACCTGTGAGGTTGGTGTCTACAACATCGGAAAAATCCTGATCCGACATTCGCAAGAGGAGCTGATCACGAGTGATTCCAGCGTTCGCTATCAATACTTCTACGGGACCAAATTCTGATTCGATTGCCTCGAATGCTGCATCGATAGCCGCAGGGTCAGTTTGGTCACACGCAATAGACAAGATTCCTTCACCGACAGCTTCAGAGTTACGCGAAGTCACTGCAACTCTGTGGCCCTGATCCGCTAGGAGTCTGGCTGAGGCAAGGCCGATACCTCTATTTCCGCCGGTAACAAGGATTGTTCGTGTCTCAGTCATGCTCCATCCCAAGTGAGGACGGCAGCGGCCGAAGTCATACCTGCTCCAAACCCCACGAGAAGGAGATTGTCGCCTTGGTTTACTCGGCCCTGAGACCACGCATCTTCCAGAGCGAGGGGTATCGACGCTGACGAAGTATTGCCGGTCCTATGGATAACCATGGAGGTCTTCTCGTAGGGAATTCCCAGACGCTTGCATGAGGCTTCAACGATTCGCACGTTTGCTTGGTGAGGAACTACTAGATCTATGTCATCAGGAGTGAGTCCGGCCATTTCAAGCGACTTGTTTGCTGCTTTTTCCATTGCGAGCACAGCATTCTTGAAGATCGCTTGGCCGGCCATCTCGATTTTGCCATCAAAGTCACAAAACAAAGCGTCTTCCAGAGCGCCGTTGCTATCAACGTGCCAACCATGCAGGTCTCCAGGGCCGTCGGTTTTTTCGATGACTGATGCACCGGCCCCGTCAGCAAACAGTATGCAGGTAGTCCGGTCCGTCCAATCTGTAATCCGTGACAGAGTTTCAGCGCCAATAACTAAGACTCTATTATGTCCCATCTGGATAAAGCCATGGGCGGCAATGAGTCCATAAACGAACCCTGAACATGCAGCATTTAGGTCCATCGCACCACAACTGAGTCCCAAGAGTTCCTGCACAGCTGAGGCTGTAGCCGGTACCTGACGGTCGGGGCTGGTGGTAGCAAGGATGAGGAGGTCAATGCTGGCAGGGTCGACACCTGATCTGTCGATCGCCATTCGGCCAGCATCCGCCGCAAGACCGGCAGTGGTTCCACCAACTCTGCGTTCGTGGATCCCGGAACGGTCAACGATCCACTGATGGCTGGTTTCAACCGTCTTTTCTAGGTCATGGTTCGTGACGACTTTGTCGGGCAAGGCAACCCCGACCGAAAGCATCCGGGCGCCCGCTTTGGTTGTTGAAGTCATTCGTGGTTGCCTACCTCGTCCGTAGCCAAGCAATTGGTTGTCTGGCTGTTACCCGCTCGCTTTCCACGGCCATGAACTCCATGAGCATTCCCGCAAATGGAGAGCGTACTTCTTCCTCGGCGACCCAGCCCACCACATCGCCAACGTTCACCAAATGGTTGTCGTTGAGATCCGGTTTTGGGACAAAGAGCCCCGCGCAAGGGCTGACAACCAAGCGTTCGGTTACGTAGAGATGTTCGCCGGCGCCATTATCAGTTTGCCCAGAAGACCTCAGATCGGCCACAGTGGCGAGCAGGGTGTCCACGTCTTCTGGTGTTGCGACTGACAAGGTGTTCGCGTCTTTAAGGGTCCGTTTGGCCATTCCGGTCAGGACTGTGCCAGGGCCCAGTTCGACGAATGTTGAACATCCCATTTCCTGCAGTCCATAGAGGGTTTGCCTCCATTGGACAGGACTACAGAGTTGACTGGCAAGAAGTTGAGGCCATTCGTCAGCTTCCGTTCGCGATGAGGCGTCTACATTGGCGAATACCGGTATTGCCGGTGCTCGGACTTCGACTTCAGCTAACGCCTTGCGTAGCCGATCTCTAGCTGGTGCCATAAACGGGGTATGGAAAGCGCCTCCGACAGGTAGTCCCATTGCTCTTTTAGCGCCGAGCT
>Ga0066845_10000018_pt1 | contig 42882 bp, 43 predicted proteins | sample ETNtaG_31_FD_65488 | JGI IMG/M metagenome (GOLD analysis project Ga0066845, IMG submission 65488) | Marine microbial and viral communities from oxygen minimum zone, Eastern Pacific Ocean - ETNP201310SV78 | ecosystem: Environmental > Aquatic > Marine > Oceanic | place: Pacific Ocean: Eastern...
TATTTCTTTTTTTATTCTTTAATTTAAACAATTTTATCAATATTGACATATAGTTTTTCTTAACACTTAAGATTCATCTAATATTTATTACTTTATTTCTTTATTTCTTATAAATTATATATAGTTTGCTATCTAGAATAATTATAAATAGTGTTAAAAAAAAAGTATTTTTTATTTGCCAATTGTGTTATTTTGTATTTTTGCACTCAAATGATTAGATTTTACTTCTATTTGACGATTGGTAGAAAAATCCTAATGGCTTTGTCAGGATTTTTTCTTATGATATTCTTACTTCAGCACCTAACTATTAATTTGTTGTCTGTTTTTAGTGCAGATTTGTTTAATCAGGTATCTCACTTTATGGGAACAAACCCATTTGTCCAATTTATTCTTCAACCAATCCTTATTGGAGGTTTCATTTTTCATTTGATCATGGGAATGGTTTTAGATTTTAAGAATAGATTATCAAATTCAACAGTTTATTCTTACAATAAAAATGATAATTCATCATGGTCAAGTAGGAATATGATTATTACAGGAACGATGATCTTTTTATTTATATGTTTACATTTTTATGACTTTTGGATTCCAGAAATAAATACAAAATTTATTAAAGGTGATTGGTCCGGAATGCATTATGGTGAGTTTAGATATTTTGATGAACTGAAACATAAGTTTAATGATTTGTGGAGAGTAATTCTTTATGTTTTGTCATTTATCTTTTTATCTCTTCATTTACTGCATGGATTTCAGTCTTCTTTTCAGTCTGTTGGAGTAAGAAATAAATCTGCAACACCTATAATTCAAAGATTGAGTATAATTTACGCTATATCAGTTCCTGCTGGGTTTGTTTTTATTGCAGTTTACCATTATATAGCACAACTAGCTTATTAATTATGAAGAAGATTACATTTGCAATTAATTATAGAAAACCAAAATCAGAGTATAGCAAAAATGATTTTGTTGAAATTTGTATAAGATATTCAGAACTTGATAAAGATTCAAACAAGCAAAAAATAAAGAATATAAGTTGCGGAGTTAAGTGCAAATTGAAGGACTGGAACAATGATTGGCATAAAAGCCCTGAAAGATTACCAATTTTAAAAACCGACCCTGAATTTTCAAAAAAGAATAAAAAGTTATTTGAACTTAGAAAGAAGATTTTAGTTAATGATTTTGATGGCACTAATAAAACTAGAACTATAAAAAGTAGCTCGAATAAACTAAATTCAAATATCCCTGATGGCCCGATTGAACTTAAATGGACAAGTCATAAAAATAATATAAATTTAGTTAATCCTGCTAACAAAAGAAACATCGATGTAATAGTAGTGGGCACTGGACTTGCAGGAGGTTCTGCTTCTGCATCCTTAGCCGAGTTAGGTTATAATGTCAAATCCTTTTGTTACCAAGATTCACCAAGACGAGCACACTCCATCGCTGCACAAGGTGGTATTAATGCTGCAAAAAATTATCAAAATGATGGAGACTCCATATATCGTCTTTTTTATGACACTGTAAAGGGAGGAGATTATAGATCAAGAGAGGCAAATGTATATAGATTAGCAGAAGTTTCAGGAAATATAATTGATCAATGTGTTGCTCAAGGAGTTCCTTTTGCTCGAGAATACGGTGGTTTGCTTGATAACAGGTCATTCGGTGGGGTTCTTGTTTCTAGAACATTTTACGCAAAAGGACAAACGGGTCAGCAATTATTATTAGGGGCCTACTCTGCAATGAATAGGCAAATAGCCAAAGGAAAAATAAAAATGTACAACAGGCACGAAATGTTAGACATAGTTGTTGTAGAAGGTAAGGCTCGAGGTATAATTGCAAGGAATTTAGAAACAGGAGAAATTCAAAAATTTTCAGCTCATGCAGTAGTAATTGCTAGTGGAGGTTACGGTAATGTTTTTTATTTGTCAACTAATGCAATGGGTTCTAATGTTACTGCTTCATGGAAAATTCATAAAAAAGGAGCCTTTTTTGCAAATCCATGTTTCACTCAAATTCACCCAACTTGTATTCCTAGAAGTGGTGATCATCAATCAAAACTTACTCTAATGTCTGAATCGCTAAGAAATGATGGTCGTATTTGGGTTCCAAAAAATTTAGAAGATGTAAAAAAAATAAGAGAAGGAATATTAAAGCCAACAGAGATCAAAGAGGAGGATAGAGACTATTATTTAGAAAGACGCTATCCAGCTTTCGGGAACCTAGTTCCAAGAGACGTTGCATCAAGAGCCGCGAAAGAGAGAATAGATGAAGGTTTTGGGGTGAATAGCACAGGAGAAGCGGTATATTTAGATTATTCTTCTGCAATAAAACGATATGGTGAAGAAAAAGCATTGTTATTAGGAATTAATAATGCAAGTGAAGCAAAGATAATTGAACTAGGAGAAAAAATTGTTGAAGCAAAGTATGGTAATCTATTTCAGATGTATGAAAAAATTGTTGATGAAAATCCTTATAAAACACCCATGATGATATATCCTGCCGTACATTATACAATGGGTGGAGTTTGGGTAGATTATAACTTGATGACCACAATTCCAGGTTGTTATTGTATAGGAGAAGCTAATTTTTCTGACCATGGAGCAAATAGGTTAGGAGCTTCAGCTCTCATGCAAGGACTAGCTGATGGATATTTTGTTCTCCCATACACGATAGGAGATTATTTGTCAGATGAAATTAGAACAGGTCCAATTAGCACGGAATTACCAGAGTTTGAAGAAGCATATAATTCTGTCCAAAAAAAATTACAAGATCTTATTAATGTTAAAGGCAAGAAGCCGGTAGATTTTTTCCATATTAAACTTGGAAAAATAATGTGGGAATATGTTGGTATGTCTAGAAACGAAAATGGGTTAAAAAAAGCTATAAAAGATATCCAAAAACTTAGAGAATCATTTTGGAAAGATGTTTTTATACCAGGTGATTTGTACAGTATGAATAAAGAACTTGAAAAGGCAACTAGAGTGCTTGATTTTTTGGAATTAGGAGAGCTTTTTGCTATTGACGCCTTAGAACGAAATGAAAGTTGTGGAGGGCACTATAGGGAAGAATCTGTTGAAAAAGATGGTCCTCAAAAAGGAGAAGCCAAGAGAGATGATGTTAATTACTCATTTGTTTCAGCTTGGGAATATAAAGGACAACCATCTGATGCAATTTTGCATAAAGAGCACTTAGAATTTAATGACGTAGAATTAAAACAAAGAAGTTATAAATAAAAAAACATGAATTTAACATTAAAAGTTTGGAGGCAAAAAAACAGAAAGGAAAAGGGTAAAATGGTTACCTATAACGTAGAAAATATTTCTAAAGACTCTTCCTTTCTAGAAATGCTAGATATGCTAAATAATGATTTGCTAGAGAAAGGTCAGGAACCGGTTGCATTTGATCATGACTGTAGAGAGGGAATATGTGGTATGTGTTCATTGTATATAAACGGAAAAGCTCATGGTCCCGATTCAAGAATTACTACGTGTCAGTTGCATATGAGAAAATTTAAAGACGGCGAAACCATCTATATTGAGCCATGGAGAGCTAAAGCTCTGCCGATTATTAAAGATTTAATAGTTGATAGAAGCGCATTCGACAGAATCCAACAGGCAGGAGGGTATATTTCAGTAAACACATCAGGAAACACGCAAGATGCTAATTTAACTCCTGTTCCAAAGAAAGATGCCGATAAATCATTCGATGCAGCAACTTGTATTGGGTGTGCAGCATGCGTGGCAACATGTAAAAACAGTTCTGCAATGCTATTTGTATCTGCAAAAGTTACTCAATATGCGATGTTACCTCAGGGAAGAGTTGAATCATCTGAGAGGGTATTAAATATGGTTAAACAAATGGACAAAGAAGGTTTTGGAAATTGTAGTAATACGGGTGCTTGTGAGGTAGAATGTCCTAAAGGAATATCACTAGAAAATATTGCCACGTTAAACAGAGAATTCGTTAAAGGCTCAATATCTAACAAGAAACAGTAGTATGAGATTAGGATCTACAGAAATAAAATCTTTATTTCATATAGATCAAAATGTGACCTATCTAAATCATGGATCCTTTGGTGCATGTCCTAAAGAGTTATTAAACACCCAATTTAATTTTAAAAAAGAATTAGAAAAAGAACCAGTAAAACATTTAGCATTTGATATTATCAAAAATCTAGAAAAATCAAGAAAAGCTTTATCTCTTTATGTAAATTGTGACAAAGATGATCTAGTATACTTTCCTAATCCATCAACCGCACTAAATACTGTTTTACGAAGTTTAAAATTAAATAAAGGAGATGAAATTTTAGCAACTAATCATGAATATGGTGCGATGGATAAAGCATGGAAGTATTTATCAAAAAAAACAGGTGTCATTTACATTAATCAGAAAATATCAGTTCCACTAACTACAAATGAATTTTTTATAAATGAATTTTTAAAAGGGATTACAAAAAAAACAAGAATAATTTTCTTAAGTCACATCACAAGCCCAACTGGACTTGTTTTTCCGGTAAAAGAAATATGTGAAATTGCAAAGAAAAAAAATATCATCACAATAATTGATGGCGCTCATGTTCCAGGGCATATAAATTTAGATTTAAAAGATTTAGATGCAGATTTTTATTGCGGAGCTTGTCATAAATGGATGTGTTCACCAAAAGGAGTAGCTTTTTTGTATGCAAAAAAACAACAACAAGCTGTAATTGAACCATTAGTTATTAGCTGGGGTTATGATTCTGACAAGCCTAGTTCATCACAATTTTTAGATTATTTACAATGGCAAGGGACTAATGATATTTCTGCATATTTAACAATTCCGGATACAATAAATTTTTTAAAAAGGTATAGTTGGAATGAAAAAGCAAAAAAGTGTAGAGAATTAAATTTGTGGGCAATTAATAAAATTCAGCATGAATTAAATTTAAAACCCTTAGCTAATTCGTCTTTTATTGGGCAAATGAGCTCTTATTTATTTGACTTTAAAGGAGATTTATTATCAAATCAAATTGAATTTTACACAAAATATAAAATACAAATACCATTTTTTAGTTGGAATGATAACACCTTATTTAGAATATCAGTCCAAGCTTATAATAATAAAGAAGAGATTGAAAAGTTCATATATTCTTTCAAAGATCATTTTAAAATTTAACAGACATAAATAAAAAATGAAAAACAATTTAAAAATAAGTTTAGTTCAATTCAACATATCTGAAAATAAAAAAGAAAATCTCATAAAATTAGAAAAGCTATTTTCAAAAATAATTTATACGGATGTTATTTTGTTACCAGAAATGTTTAATACATCTTTTTTGCCAGAAAAAATCGATTTGGCTGAAAACATGAACGGTCCTACAATTAAGTGGATGAAAAATATTTCAAAAGAATATAATTGTTCAGTTGTAGGAACACTAATGATAAGACAAAATAAAAAAATTTATAATCGTTTAGTATGGATAAAAAAATCTCTTGAAATATTTACGTACGACAAAAAACATTTGTTTTCTATTGCCAAAGAAGACAAATATCTGAGTAAAGGAAATGATAAAATTATCATTGAACAAGATGGTTGGAAAATTTGTCCGTTAATATGCTATGATTTAAGATTTCCAGCTTTTATAAGAAATATAGAAAATTACGACGTATTAATTTTTTTAGCAAATTGGCCAGAAAAGAGAATAGAATCATGGAGCACTTTGCTTAAGGCACGAGCAATAGAAAATCAATGTATTTCAATAGGGGTAAATCGAACAGGAAAAGATAGTAATAATATTATTTATGATGGCAATTCAAAAGCAATTGACATTTTTGGAAAAAAAATAGGTTCATGTGAAAAAAGTAAAGAAGAAATCTTGACAGTAACATTAAATAAAAAAATATATGAGACACAAAAAAATAAATTTAATTTTTTGAAAGATCTCGATAAAGAATATTTTAATCTTTAACGTTCCAGTCTATTTCAAGGTCCCAATTTTCTCTAATTAAAAGCTTATTGTTATATATAAAAACTCGTTCTGGTTGTCGTCTATTTTGTAAACTTCCGTTTGACCATTTTTTGTTCAAGTCAGCATCTTCGATGTATTTAAGATTATATGAACCAGGTAAAACATTTTTTATAATAAAAGGATGTTTGTAAAAATATTCTTCACGAACAAGTGTTTCATGTTCAATAAGCTGTAATATACAAGGCGTTAATAAATTCGAATTTACAATGATATTTCCACTTATAAGATTTAGAGTTGAATCGTTTAAAACATTATTAATTGTGTCATTTTTGTGGTATAATGTGTCAGACAAATTAAAACTAAAGAGTTCCACAAAAGTATCTATTCCTGTTTCAATACTTTTATCATAAAACGCAATATTTTTATTATCATAAAAATATTCTGTTTTATTTAATGCATAAAGCTTATATTTTTTTTTATTTGGCAAATTTGGAAAAATAAAATTACCGTCATCATTTGTTTTAGTTACAAATTCAGGAGTTTTTTCAAACAGTTGAGAGTCTAAAATATTGTTTTCATGTAACACAACCCATATTTTTTTTAAAGGCTTTAAAGACTTTGCTTCCAAGACTTTTCCTGAAAGTTTAATAGTATCAATTAAACCTTCAAGATTTAAAATATAATTTAGGCTGTCGATTATATTTCCTTCCGTCATATCTTTTATAGCATTGTTAAGACATAAATTATAGGTTTTTTTATTAAATAATGAATCGCTAAAACTAAGTAAAAGAAAGTTGCTTTTTATTTTTTTTTCAATCGTATTATTAACTGGTGGTGAGATATAGAAGTGTTCGTTCCAGTTATTTAACTGTATACTTTCATCAAACTGAAATTTTATTTTCAGATCATTATTATATTTTTCTAAAGATGTGTTTACTAGTTTAGGTTTTGTAATGTCTTTTTCTCCACCGGTAGGACTTACAATTTGGGCACAACTATATAAAACTAATAAAAGTAAAATAACAAAGGATTCTTGTAATTTCATCACATAAAAATAAAAAACAAATTTTAATCAAATAATTTGACTGCTAAATACTTATACTTGCAATATTATGCTTCGCAAGAAGCACATTCTTTCTTTTGCTTAAACTGCTGTGCTGCGTTCATACTGTGTTGATAGTATAAAGATTTTAAACCAAGTTTCCAAGCTGTAATATACAATTTATTTATTTCTTTTGTCGGCATGCTAGGGTGAACCATAAGATTGACTGACTGTCCTTGGTCAATATAGTTTTGTCTATTAGCAGCTTGATAAATTATGTCCATTTGGTCAATTTCAGCATAGGTTTTGAATACATCTTTTTCATTATCAGATAAAAAATCTAGATGCTGAACAGAACCATCCTTATCTCTAATATTTCTCCATATATCTTGAGTATTCTTTCCTTTTGATTCAAGTAATTTAACCAAAAAAGGATTTTTGATAGTTGATTTTGTTTTTGCAATATCTTTAACATAAATATTTGACCAAATAGGTTCAATTCCTTGAGAAACTTGCCCAAGAATAAAGGCTGATGATGTTGTTGGAGCAATAGCGTTTAATGTTGTATTTCTTCTTCCAGAACCGGATAAAACTTTTGGTTCACCATACATTTCAGCTAATTTTGCTGATGCTTCATAGGATTTGATTTTTATAAATTTAAATATTTCTGTATTTAGATTGTAAGCCTCTTGACTGTTAAAAGAAAACATTTTAGACTGTAATAATGAGTGCCAGCCTAATACACCTAGCCCTAAAGCTCTGTGATCTTTCGCGAAGTTATATGCTCTTTTCATAAATAAGAAGGTTTGCTGATCATCTAAATCGGAAGAATCTTTATAAACATCTAGCTTTTCAACAAATTCACTTATTACGGCGTCCAAAAAGTAAATCATAGTTTCAACAGCATCTGTATTTTTCCAATCATCATAATGTAAAACGTTTATGGATGATAAACAACATACAAAAGACCATTCATCATTTGAGGGCAACATTATTTCAGTACATAAATTACTTGCGTTGACTGTGTAATTATTTTTCTTGTATACTTCTGGAGCTCCATTATTAGCATTATCTTTAAAAAATATATACGGATAGCCAATTTCACCTCGCCTCTGTAGTACTTTAGCCCAAATTGTACGCTTTTCCACATCTCCATTTATCATTTCTTGTAGCCATTTGTCAGTAACAGATACTCCATGAGTAAGTTCTTGTATCGGATTTCCTTCAGTTCCAATATCAAGAAACTCTGAAATATCAGGATGTTCAACTGGTAAATATGGTGAAAAGCGCCCTCGGCGTACAGATCCCTGACTGACTACATCAACCATAGTTTCAAACAACTGCATAATATGTACCGAACCTGATGCTTCACCATTATCTTTAACACTTGCTCCTCGATGTCTGACATTACCAAAATAGCCGGATGTTCCCCCACCAAGTTTAGACATCATACCTACTTCTGATTGGGTATATAAAATATTTCCCATGTCGTCGGCAATGTTTGATCCAAAACAGCTGATAGGAAGACCTCTCTTTTTTCCAAAATTTGACCATACAGGAGAAGAAAGTGAATAATAACCCTTTTCCATGTAATTAAAAAACTTATCACTGAATCCAGGAATTTTTAGTATTTCTTCGGCTCTATTTGCAATCTCTCTAATTCTTTCTTCTGGTTTAACACCTTTTTTAACATATCCTGCTGCTAAAAAATTTCTACTGTGTTCAGTTAACCAATTAAAGCTAGTATTTTTTCTTTTTTCATTTACCGCTTTTGACCTCGCTTCTATAAGGTATTCGTATTCTGAGTCTTTTTTGTTGTCTATAAATTTGTTTTTTCCTAAATCTGTTTTAGTGTTTCGCATATCTTTAAAATAAGTCTTGAGCGGTTATACTTTGGGTTTTTTTACTGTAATTAATGGATCGTTTAACAAAAAAGTCAACATGCTTAGTGCCGATAATTTCATCATTAAACCATTCAGTTTCATTTAATAGATTAGAATCTGTTTCAAATACTTCTTTCACACCAATGCTTGACAAGGATCTGTTAAAACGATCTTTTATAAATTCTTTGATTTGATTTTTTGGTAAGAAATCAACTTCACCTTTTTCAAAAATCCAATCTATAATTGCACTTTCAGCTTCGTATGCGGTTTTGCACATATTCTGTACATTAAACTCATACTTAATATCGAACCACTGAGGATTTTCTTGTTTAATTATTTTAATTAAATCAATACCAAAATCCCCATGAATTTGTTCCTCTTTTGATGTGGCTTCAACAACATTAGATATCCCTTTAAGCATATTTTTGTGTTTATTAAAAGCCATTATTATTAAAAACTGAGAAAATAAAGATACATGCTCAATGAATAATGAAAACAATAATATTGCTTCTGTATATTCTTTGTCATTTTCACTTTTTGAGCTAACAAGTGCCGCATCTAGATAGCGCACTCTTTTCATGATAACAGGATTTTTTTTCAAATTTTTAAACTCTGTATTTAAACCTAATATTTCAATTAAGTGTGAATATGCGTCTGTATGTCTTACTTCGCTTTCAGCAAATGTAGAGCCAACAGCCCCAACTTCTGGCTTAGGGATTTTATGATAAATATCTCCCCAAAAATTTTTAACAGCAACTTCTATTTGAGAAATAGCAAGCATTGCGTTTTTGATTGCATTTCTTTCAGTCTCAGTCAAATGAGTTTTAAAATCTTGAATATCACTCGTAAAGTTAAATTCTGTATGAATCCAATATGAATGCCTAATAGCTGGAACATATTCATAAAGTTCCGGATATTCAAAGGGCTTGAGAGTAATTCTTCTTTCAAAAATATTTCTTTGTCTTTTTTTCGACTGAATATTTCTATATAGTATGTAAGCTTTTGCAACATCTAAAAATTCACTTTTCATTAAAGTTTGTTCAACTATGTCTTGAATCTCTTCAACATTTGGAACATAATTTGGTATACTAACTCTTCTCTCAGTTAAACTTCTATAGACTTGGCTAGCAATTTCTTCTGCATCTTTAGGGGAGCCGGTTTTTACCGATAACATTGCTTTTAGTATAGCTTCTGTAATCTTTTCAATTTGAAACGGCATTTTGGTGTGATTGCGCTTAAAAATTTCTTTGATTTGCATAATATTATTAAATAAATTTTAAAAAACTAAATTTACAATTTAACAAGATTTATAAACAGCGTGACTTGAATCGTTATTAACAATAAATTGCTAATAATCAAGTACATTTTATAAAAATTGGCGCTCCGATTTGCTAAATTCATTTACATCAACCGCAACAGTTTATTTAGCAAAAAGGAAAATTGATAAACAACACCACAAATATTTAATTTATAATTTAAAAGTCCAATTTTGTGTGTGAAAAAAACTAAAATATTTATTAACTTAAATTGTTAAAAAAAAAACAAAAACGATTTAACTGAGGTATTAAAAAAATATGTATTGATGCGAATTTTTATTATTCTCTATTTTTATAAAAACACATCCAATTTATGATATTAGGCTTTTTCAGTATGTGAATTTTTGAATAAGATTATCAAATAAAAATTTACCATCACAATTAGATAAATTGGTATCAGCTGCTCTTTCAGGGTGTGGCATCATACCAAAAACATTACGCTCTAAATTGCAGATACCAGCAATGTTATTTAGTGATCCGTTTGGATTCACTTCATTATTTACATTTCCATCTTGATCGCAGTATTTAAAAATTATTTGGTCATTTTTAATTAGATCACTAACAGTTTTATCATCAGCATAAAACCTTCCTTCAGCATGAGCAATAGGAATTTTTAAAATAGATTTTTTGGAGTATCCAGAAATCAAAGATTTATGCGTTACAGTTTTTAGATAAACATTTTTACAAATAAACTTATGAGAATTATTATGAAGCAATGCGCCTGGAAGCAGGCCACATTCAGTTAAAATTTGAAATCCATTACAAATACCAATAACAAGACCTCCTGCATTTGCAAAACCAATAATTTCTTTCATAATCGGAGAAAATTTTGCTATTGCTCCTGAACGTAAATAATCTCCATAAGAAAATCCACCAGGTAGTATAACGCAATCTACTTCTTGTAAATCTGTATTTTTATGCCAAAGTTTAACAACCTCTGTATTCAATATTTTTTCTAACACATATATCATGTCCATGTCACAATTTGAACCGGGAAATACTACAACTCCAAATTTCATATGATTTTTTTTACAAATGTACATTAAATAATTATAGAAGCTCTGTAAAAAACAGAAGTTACTAAAAATGTAAAAAAGAGAATATTTGCTAAGGATCTTCTTTTTGTATAAGTAAAATAATTACCAATTATTATACTTAAAGGAGTAATAACAAAGTACCCATATTTAAATGAATCAAGAAATAATAAAAAGGCTAGTAATAAATAAAAAAATATAATTATAAAGCTTTTTCTTGATTGCAACCCTTTTTTATATAACCACCTATAAAGTTCATTAATAGACAATAAACTAACAAAAAAAACTATTGATAGCCATAAAATTTTCACAGGCTCTTTATTTTGCAAGTCGGGGATTTCTAGACTATATGAAAAATTAATTTTAAATGATGTGAAATCATAATCAAACATTATGATATAAGAAATATAAAAAATAACAGGAATTATAACCCCAATCAAATACGATAAAATTATTCGATATGAAACATTTCCATAATTTAAACAAGTTATAATTATCAAAAATGAAATAAAAAAGATATTAGGGTATATTAGAGTTAATAAACCAATAATAAAGCCTGAGTTAAAAATTTGTTTAAAAGGTTCATCTTTTTGGTAACACTCAAAAAGATATTTTAAAAAGAATAATAAAAAAAATGAAATAAACCACTCATTAATGCAATCATAAAAAGGAACAGACAAAAATAGAAATACAAATCCAGTAATTAAATTATTTTTTTTAATTATATTTTTTTCACAAACAAGGTTGTTAAGCCCTAATGCATTAAATGCGGGCAAAAGCAAACTTAATATGCAGATAAAAAAAGGCGACAACCAATCATGTTTAAAGATGCTATCAAATGGACTATTAATTAAAGGGATAAATATTAATAAACACCAAAATATAATAAAAAAAACAACGATGTGTGGTTTGGGATTTATTAGATTGCGAAGTAACATTACTATTTAAAAATAATTATTTAATTTTGTATCTGTAAATAAAAAAAAAATGGATAATATTTGGTATGCTATAGCTGATTTTTTTCAATTTATTTTTCAATATATTGAAATGTTAGGAAATACGGTTAACTATATATATATGGTAATTATTTTTGTGTTTTTGGTTGTTTGGACGTTACAAATGTTAAAGCATAGAAAAAATAATGAGGAGCACGCATCATCATAAATCGAAGCCAATATCATTTCTATAATATTTTCCTTTAAAATTAATTTTGTCAACTGATTCGTAAGCGTTTTTTAATGCACCGTCCATTGTTTTTCCAAATGATGTAATGGACATAACTCTTCCTCCGCTAGTAATTATGTTCTCATTTTTAAATTTCGTCCCAGCATGAAAAACTATACTGCCATCTACATCATCTAAACCTGATATTTTATGACCTGTAGAATATTCTTCGGGATACCCACTTGATGTTAACATAACTGTAGCAGCAATATCATCACTAATATTAAGATCTTTTTCACTAAAAGTTCCATCTTTAATTCCTTTAAGTAAATTGAGTAAATCTGATTTTATTCTTGGAATCACAACTTCTGTTTCAGGATCACCCATACGAACATTGTATTCTATTACTTTTGGTTCACCCTTAACATTTATAAGACCAAAAAATATAAACCCAACATATTCAATATCTTCTTTTTTTAAACCTGAAATTGTAGGCTTTATTATTTCATTTTCAATTTTTTCAAGATAAAATCTATCTAGAAAAGGTACTGGAGAAATAGCACCCATACCTCCAGTATTAAGACCAGTATTATTTTCGCCAATTTGTTTGTAGTCTTTAGCTGATGGAAGAATTTTGTATGAGTCACCATCTGTAAGTATAAAGACGGACATTTCAATACCATCTAAAAATTCTTCAATAACAACTGTTTTCGATGCGGCTCCAAATTTACCATCTAAAATCATCGAAGACAATTCTTTTTTCGCTTCTTCAACATCATTAATAATAACTACTCCTTTTCCGCCAGCTAGTCCATCAGCCTTAAGAACGTAAGGACCTTCTAGTGATTCTAAAAATTTAAAACCATCCGATAAATTATTTTGATTAAACGATTTATATTTTGCAGTTGGTATTGCGTAACGACACATAAATTCTTTAGCAAATTTTTTGCTTCCTTCAAGCTGAGCTCCTTTTTTTGATGGCCCAATAACAGATATTTTTTTTAATAAATCATCTTGTTTGAAAAAATCATAAATTCCATTTACAAGTGGGTCTTCTGGCCCAACAATTACCATGTCTATATTCTTATTTAACACAAATGTTTTTATTTCATCAAAATTGTTTAAAGAAATATTAATATTTTTTCCAAGCATACTAGTTCCAGCATTTCCTGGACAAATATATAATTGACCGCAGGAGCTGCTTTTAGCAATTTTCCACGCAAAGGCGTTTTCTCTACCTCCGCTACCTAATATTAATACATTCATTCTAAGTTAATAAAGTTTAAAATTTCTTCTGTCATCTCCATATTATGAAATACATTTTGCACATCATCATTGTCTTCAAGCAAATCTAACAGTTTTAAAACATCTTTTGCATCATTGACAGAAATTTCTTTAGTTGAATTAGGAAATCTTTGAAGTTCAGATTTTTCAATATTAATGTTCAAGCTTTCTATTTTGTGTTGCATATTATTAAAATCTAAATAATTACATATTATTGTAACAATATCTTCTTCTTCAAAAAGCTCTTCTAATCCACCATCAATAAGCTCCATTTCAAAATCCTCTAAATTTATATTTATGTTTTCATTTAAAACAGTAAACACACCTTTTCTATCAAATATAAATTCTAAAGAACCATTTTTACCCAATTCTCCATTAGTTTTGCTAAAATAAGATCTAACATCAGCTACTGTTCTGTTATTATTATTTGTTGCGCAATCTATGAAAACAGCAATTCCATGAGCTGCGTAACCTTCTAAACTAATTTCATCATAATTTGCAATATCTTTACTATTGGCTTTTTTAATAGCCCGTAAAACATTCTCTTTGGGCATATTAGCATTTTTAGCATTTTGCATAACTTGTCTCAATCTAGAATTGGTATCTGGATCCCCCCCACCTTCTTTAACAGCCATAACAATATCTTTTCCAATTCTAGTAAACGTTTTGGACATTTTTGACCAACGCTTAAGCTTTCGTGCTTTTCTAAATTCAAATGCTCTTCCCATGTTTAAATATTAATCATCTAATTGTAGGACAGATAGGAAAGCTTTTTGTGGTATTTCGACATTTCCAACTTGTCGCATTCTTTTCTTTCCTTTTTTTTGTTTTTCAAGTAGTTTTCTTTTTCGAGTAATGTCTCCGCCGTAACACTTTGCAGTAACATCTTTTCTTAAAGCCTTTACTGTCTCTCTTGAAACAATTTTAGAACCAATTGCAGACTGTATTGCAATATCAAATTGTTGCCTTGGAATGAGTTCCTTTAACTTTGAACATAGTTTTTTACCTAAAGTATATGAATTTGATTTATGAACTAGTGCAGACAAGGCATCAACAGGCTCACTATTTAATAGAATATCAAGTTTGGCTAAACTAGATACTCTATATTCAATTGGATAATAATCAAAAGATGCATAACCTTTTGAAACAGACTTTAATTTATCATAAAAGTCGAAAACAATTTCTCCTAAGGGCATTTCAAAAGTTAACTCTACCCTGTCGGTTGTTAGGTAAACCTGATTTTTCAATTCTCCTCTTTTTTCAATACATAAAGTCATAACAGAACCAATAAAATCTGATTTTGTGATGATTTGAGCACGAATAAATGGCTCTTGTACTCTATCTAAAGTACTTGGATCAGGATAATCTGAAGGGTTATGAATAATTAATTTTTCTTCTTTTTTTGTATATGCATAATAAGATACGTTCGGAACAGTAGTGATAACAGTCATATTGAATTCTCTTTCAAGTCTTTCTTGGATAATCTCCATATGTAACATACCTAAAAAACCACATCTAAATCCAAATCCTAAGGCAGCAGATGACTCAGGTTCATATGTTAATGAAGCATCATTAAGCTGAAGTTTTTCCATAGAACTTCTTAACTCTTCAAAATCTTCAGTGTCAACAGGATAAATTCCTGCAAAAACCATTGGTTTAACTTCTTCAAATCCCTGAATAGCTTTTTCAGCTGGAAAACTAACTTTTGTTATGGTGTCACCTACCTTTACTTCTCTTGCATCTTTAATACCTGAAATAATGTACCCTACTTCACCAGCTTTTATAGTATTTTTAGGTACTTTATTTAGTTTTAAAACACCAATTTCATCAGCATTGTATTGCATGCCTGTTGCCATAAATTTCACTTCGTCTCCTTTGTTAATTTCCCCATTAATTACTTTAAAGTAAGCTTCAATACCTCTAAAGGTATTATATACTGAATCAAAAATCATTGCTTGCAAAGGGCTTTTAGAATCTCCTTTTGGCGGGGAAATTTTATGTATAATTTCATCTAAAATTAACGAAACACCCTCACCAGTTTTAGCACTTACAGAAATTATATCTGATCTATCACAATCTATTAAATCAACAATTTGATCTTTTACAACTTCAGGCTCAGCAGAAGGCAAATCAATCTTGTTCATAACGGGAATTATTTCTAAATCATGTTCTAATGCAAGATATAAATTTGAAATAGTTTGTGCTTGAATTCCTTGAGCAGCGTCAACAATTAACAATGCCCCTTCACACGCAGCAATTGACCTAGAAACTTCGTAAGAAAAATCTACATGTCCTGGAGTGTCAATTAAATTTAATATGTAGCTTTCATTATTATACGCATACTCCATTTGTATAGCATGACTTTTAATTGTAATTCCTCTTTCTTTTTCTAAATCCATATCATCAAGTACCTGATCCTCTATGTCACGTCCTGTTACTGTGCCGGTATATTCTAAAAGCCTATCTGCCAAAGTAGATTTACCATGATCAATATGCGCAATTATGCAGAAATTTCTAATGTTTTTCATCAAGTTGCTAAAATACGTTTAAAGGAGATAAATACCAAAGATGTTATATCAAAAAAATATTTTAATATTGTAATTATGAATACTAAAGTAGAGGTTCAGAGAAGAAGACATATAACTAAGGCTATTTCGTGGAGATTAGTAGGTACATTAGATACATGGATTATAAGTTGGTTATTATTAACATATGTTGGAGATATTACTTTTTTTGACATTAATATAAAACCAGAAATTAAAAATAAAGCATCTGAGGCAGCATCATTAATTGCAGTATTAGAATTAATCTCCAAAACAATTTTATATTATTTTCATGAAAGAATTTGGTATAAAATCACCTGGATTAATATAAGACAAAAATATAGACATATAATAAAAACTTTCAGCTGGAGGTTAATTGGTGCTATTGATACAATTTTATTAGTTTTCATTGTTTTTTATTTAATGTTTTCATCTATCCAAGGCGCTGCTGCAATTGCAGTATCTATGTTCTCAATTGAAGTAATTACAAAAATGATATTGTATTATTTTCATGAGAGATTATGGTTTATTTCAAACTACGGAGTGATTAAAAACTAATTTTTTAAAATATAATTGATTTTCATTTCATTATCTAATTCTTCTTCAATTTCCCAGTTGTATTTTTTTCTCTTAGGCCCTTCATTTCGATAAAATATTGCAACAATTAATCCAGAGATTAGACCGCTTAAATGCCCCTCCCAAGATATATTTACTTTTGAAGGGAAGATTCCCCAAATCAACGAGCCATACAAAAAAGCTATAATTAAACTAATTGCTGCTAATCTTGTGTCTTTTTTGATTATACCGCTAACAAATAAAAATGTTGCAAGCGCATAGATAATGCCACTTGCACCAATATGATAGTTTGGTCTACCAATTCCCCACAACAAAATTCCAGAGATAAAAAACAACCACATAAAAATTTCAAATGAAATTTTTTTGTAAAAGAAAATGAATAGACTACCTAATATTAAAATAGGAACACTGTTATTAAACAAGTGGGTAAAATCAGCATGTATAAATGGCGCACACAATATTCCACGCAAACCCATAATCTCCCTTGGAAAAATACCGAATTTAAATAAGTTAAGATCAAAATAGTATTCCAATATTTTAACAATCCAAATTATCAAAACAAAAATTATTGGAAATTTAATAGTTTTGAGTAAGCCTTTTTTCATTTAATACATTTTACAAATAAAATTACGAAATTATCACTATAAAAAAACTATAAAAGTGTACTTTTACTTTTGTGGATAATGATAAAAAATTATTTTTATTAGACGGTTATGCTTTGATTTACAGAGCATATTTTGCTTTTATAAAAAACCCAAGAGTTAATAGTAAAGGGTTAAATACATCTGCAGTTTTTGGTTTCACAAATACTCTGTTAGAAGTAATAAAAAAGCAAAAGCCATCTCATATAGCAGTTGTATTTGATACAAAACACCCTACCGAAAGACATGATGAATACCCGCAATATAAGGCAAACAGAGAGGCAATGCCTGAGGGCTTAAGTGAATCGCTCCCATATATTTTTAAATTACTTGAATCATTAAATATACAAGTGTTATCAAAAGATGGTTATGAGGCGGATGATATTATTGGAACAATTGCAAAAAGTGAGGAGAAAAGAGGTTTTCAGGTTTATATGATGACTTCAGATAAAGATTTTGCTCAATTAGTTTCAGATAATATTTTCATGTACCGACCAGCAACTAAATGGGAAGCAACTTCTATTTGGGGTATTTCGGAAGTGCTTGAAAAATTTCAAGTTCAAAAAATAAATCAAGTTATAGATTTTTTAGCAATGATGGGGGATTCTGCGGATAATATTCCAGGAATACCAGGTGTAGGAAAAAAAACAGCTCAAAAATTTATCAAAGAATTTGGTTCAGTTGAGGGCTTGTTAAATAACCTGTCTCAAATAAAAGGTAAATTGAAAGAAAAAATTGAATCGTCTAGAGATTTAGCTTTATTATGTAAAAAACTAGTTACGATAAATACATCTGTTCCAATTTCATATGATACAGAAAGCATGAAATTAATAGGTTTTAATGAAATTAAGTTAAGTGAATTGTTTCAAGAGTTAGAATTTAATAATTTACTGAAGCGTATTTTAACAAAAGAAAAAGAGACGGAAACTATTGATGTTTTAAATTCATCAAAACAAAACAATCAAAATAAATCTCAAATTAGTCTTTTTTCAAATGAAGAAAAACAACGAGATTTAAGCATAAAACATGTGCGTATTCAATCTAACGAACAGTTAAAATCTATAACTGATCAGATTAATCTTGACAAGAAATTTTCTATTTACATTTTAAAAAATTCAGATTTATTTAAAAAACCATTGGGCTATTCTATAGGGTTACAAAGTGGTGAGACGTTTTATCTTGACTCTAACAAACAAAACAATAAATTTTTGAAGCAAATATGTGAACTTGAAAATATTGAAATAGTTGCTTATGATATAAAATATATAGCAAAAAAATTACGTCTTTTAGAAATAAACCTTGTAGGAAAATTGTTTGACATATCAATAGCCCACTATTTAATGTTTCCTGATATGAGAAGATCACTAGACTTGCTGTCCAATCAATACTTAAATGTTAATATTAATCAGGAAAAACAAATTAGTCTAACAGAAATTACAGATAGAACAATAGCATATTGTTGTAAAAATGTTGATTTAATATCTAAGCTAGCGATAATCTTGGAAGAAAAATTAAAGAGTAAAAATTTAATTTCTCTATACAATAATATTGAGATACCACTAACTTTAGTTTTATCTAAAATGGAAATAAGTGGCATAAAATTAGATATAAGATACTTGCAAAAATTAGAAACTGAATTAGCAACAAGTTTATCAACACTCACAAAGCAAATTTATAGCATTGCGGGAAAGGAATTTAATATTGCATCACCAAAACAAACTGGGGAGATTTTATTTGAAGAACTAAGCCTATCAAAAAAACCAAAAAAAACAAAATCTGGTCAATATTCAACATCTGAAGAAACTCTTTTTAAATTAAAAGGGACTCATCCAATAATTGATAAATTATTAGAGTTTAGATCAATGAATAAATTACAAACAACTTATGTTTCAAGCTTACCTAAACTATTGTCTTCAAGAACACAAAAAATACATACAACATTTAATCAGACTGTTGCATCAACAGGAAGATTATCATCTGTTAATCCAAATTTGCAAAATATACCGATTCGAACTCCACAAGGAATGAAGGTGCGAAAGGCATTTGTTGCATCAAATAATAATTATTCTATTTTATGTGCAGATTATTCTCAAATTGAACTTAGAATTATGGCAGCATTTAGTGGAGATACTGAGATGTTAAACGCATTTAGCAACGGAATAGATATTCATAGTGCAACTGCCGCTAAAGTTTATAATGTTAACGTTGATGAAGTAGATAAAACAATGAGAACAAATGCAAAGTCTGTAAATTTTGGAATTATTTATGGGATATCCGCTTTTGGTTTGTCACAAAATTTAGGTATTTCAAGAAATGAAGCAAAAAATATAATTGAGGAATATTTTATTCAATTTCCAGCTATTAAAAAGTATATGGACAGCATAATACTAAAAGCTCGAGAACAGGAGTATGTAGAAACCTATTATATGAGAAGGAGATATCTTCCAAATATTAATTCTAGAAATGCTGTGATGAGATCTCTGTCAGAAAGAAATGCAATTAATGCTCCAATTCAAGGAACAGCCGCTGATATTATTAAAATTGCAATGGTAGAAATTCAAAAAGAATTAAACAACCAAAAAATGCAATCTAAAATGATTCTACAGGTACATGACGAATTAGTTTTTGACATGTTTAATGACGAAAAAAACAAGTTGATTTCTCTTATTAAAAGCAAAATGGAAAATGTAGTTGATATAGGGGTTCCTCTAATCGTTGATATTGGCCAAGGAAAAAACTGGTTGCAGGCTCATTAAGAGCTAAACTAATTTTTTTTAATAAACAAAATATATAGCAATACTACAGCTATTATTCCAATAAATGAACTGCCAGCATCTTGAATATTTCCAATTGGGTCCCAACCCATTATTTTTTCATCAATTAACAACTGAACTATAACTCCTAAACATAAAAATTGTAAGCTAATTGTTGATAATTCTACTAATAATTTTTTAAGGTTTGAAAATAAATTATTCATTCTGTTATTATTTTATCGAATATGTTGTAAATATATATAAATAAAATAGCCCTACGTAAAGCAGGGCTATTTTATTATAATACATATTATGTATTTTATTTAGCAGTTAACAGGTTCCATAATACACATACAGCTAATAATCCTGCAAATCCTGCAGAGCCAAGACCATTAATAACACCCATAACGTTGTCAATAACAGAAATTCCCATCATAGCTCCCGGTCCAAAAAGAATCTCTGTTGCAACCCCAAGACCTAAAACAGTCATGATTAAACCAGATAGTCCCTTAAAGAAACCGTTTAAATACTTAAATACATTGTCCATAATAAATAAAAATTTGATTAATATGACACAAACATAAAAACATAAATGTTGTTTCATTCAAGATCAGTTAAATTATTATTAAACTATCATTTTTTTGTTTTTGTTTTTTTAAAAAGTTAAGGATATTTATAAAGCGCTAATAATCAAATAGTTAATATTGTTTTTTATCAAATTATTCCAATAATAATTAGGCGTTTTTTCACATAATAATGTTAAAAAGTACAAAAACAATATAAGAATTTGTTTATCAACACTTTACAATAAAAATATAAGAAAAAAAACAGTAATTTATGATGTTTTTTATTAAAAATGCAAATTTTTCCTAAAAATGTCTAAATTGTACCTAAAAAACTAATTTAAAGAAGATTTTAGATCGTAAATAAGATCATCGATATCTTCAATACCTACACTTAATCTGATTAATGAATCTGTAACTCCGGATTTTAATCTTTCTTCTTTTGGAATAGCGGCATGAGTCATCGTTGCTGGGTGACCACATAATGATTCTACTCCACCTAAACTTTCTGCTAATGTAAAATAATGAGTATTTGAAACAATTGAAACAGCATCCTGTAATTTATCACCTTTTAGCGTAAATGACATCATTCCGCCAAAATCTTTCATTTGTGATTTTGCAACTTCATGGTTTTTATGCGTTTCAAGGCCAGGGAAATATACATTTTGGATTTTTGGATGGTGATTTAAAAAATCTGCAATTACTTTTGCATTATCACAATGTCTTTGCATTCGAACATGTAGTGTTTTGATTCCTCGTAAGACTAAAAAGCTATCCATTGGCCCTGGAACTGCACCACATGAATTTTGTATAAAATATAATTTTTCAGCTATATCATCATCATTGCAAACAATCGCTCCCATTACAACATCAGAATGTCCCCCCATATATTTTGTTAAAGAGTGCATAACAATATTAGCACCATAATCAATAGGCTTTTGTAAATACGGTGTAGCAAACGTGTTATCAACAACAAAAATTAAATTATGCTTTTTAGCAACTTTACTTAAAGCACTGATATCTACGATATTTAACATAGGGTTAGTTGGTGTTTCCGTCCAAAGCATTTTTGTTTTTGAAGAGACAAGTTTTGAAATGTTATGAATATCACTCATATCTACAAAATGAAATTTAATATCATATTTTGCAAAAATCTTTGTAAAAATTCTGTATGAACCACCATATAAATCATTAGTTGAAATTACTTCATCACCAGGATCTAATAATTTAATTATTGCATCAATTGCAGCAAGCCCACTACCAAAACATAAACCATGTTTTCCATTTTCAAGCTCTGCTATATTACGCTCTAAAGCAGATCTAGTTGGATTTCCTGTTCTTGAGTATTCAAATCCCAGATGTTTACCAGGAGAGTCTTGTATGTATGTTGAAGTTTGGTATATTGGTGTCATAATTGCACCAGTAGATTTATCAGGTTTTTGCCCTGCGTGAATAGCTTTAGTTGCAAATTTCATCTTTTAAAGGTTTGATTTTAGCAATACAAATTTATTAAAAATTCAACAAATTAATTTTACTTTTGAAGAAAATTGGGTAATTGAAAAAAATTATTTTTTCTCATCTTGCATTGTTAACTGCAAATTTAATTTATGCTATAAACTATAGCTTTGCAAAAGATGTTATGCCTGTATATATCACTCCCTCAACCTTTATTTTGATAAGAGTAAGCGGAGCTTTAATTTTGTTTTCTTTAGTTTATTTTTTTTTTGTTAGAGAAATTATTGAAAAAAAAGATATAATTAAACTTATCATTTGTTCTTTATTTGGCATAGCAATTAATCAATTATTATTTTTTGAAGGATTAAATTTAACAACACCTATTAATGCTTCAATTGTGATGACAGTTAACCCAATACTAGTTATTTTATTATCTTTTTTAATTCTTAAGGACAACATAACATTAAAAAAAATTGCAGGTATTTTATTTGGTTTAATTGGTGCATTAACTTTGATATTGGAGGGCGGTAAAATTGATCTATCTTCTATCAATCAAAAGGGTAATTTTTTAGTTTTTATTAACGCCTCTAGCTATGCTCTATATTTAGTTTTGGTAAAGCCTTTAATGCAAAAATATCATCCAATTACTATTATGTTCTATTTATTTGGTTTTGGACTATTTTTTGTATTTCCTTTTGGTATAAATAACTTAACTATTATTTCATGGTCGTCGATACCCAAGTTTATATACATGCAAATAATTTTTGTTGTTGTGTGTACAACATTTATTGCTTATTTGTGTAATGCAATTGCTCTAAAAACACTTAAACCATCAATAGTAAGTATTTATATATATATACAACCTATTTTAGCATCAGCATTTGCAATTTTTTGGGGGTCAGACTCGTTAGATTATCAAAAGATAATTGCAGCAATATTTATTTTTAGCGGAGTATATTTAGTAAGTGTTAAATCTTTGAACGTAAAAAGACATAAACTTTCATAAATTTGTATAAATTTTATATTTATGATACAGTCAATGACCGGATATGGAAAGGTCGAATTTAATTTAAAAAATAAAAACTTTATTATTGAGGTTAAGTCGCTTAACTCAAAGACAATTGATATTAATTTAAAAATACCAGCAATTTATAGGGATAAAGAAATAGTTTTAAGAAAAGTGTTGTCTGAAAAATTAAAAAGAGGAAAGGTAGAACTTGCTATTTGGCGTGAAAAACCTCAAACAAATTCATCTTATAAATTTGACAAAGAATTAATTAGAAAATACCACAATCAAATAGATTCTATTAAAAAAGAATTTGAAACAAAATCAAAATTTTTAAAGAGTTTCTTTTCAAATAAAAATACTGATTTAATTCCGACAATTTTAAAAATGCCAGATGTTTTAATCAAACAAGATGAGAAAATTGAAAAAGAAGAATGGATTGAAATTGAAAAAAACATAAATTATGCAATTGATAAACTGATAACTTTTAGAGAAGATGAAGGAAATAATTTGTCTGAGGACATTAGCTTAAGAATAAATTTAATTAAAACCCATTTGAGTAAAATGGAGGCATTTGAAAGTCAGCGAATTGAAAAGATAAAATCAAACATAAATAATAAATTGGTTTCTTTGGAAACACAAGATGTCGATCAAAATAGATTTGAACAAGAACTAATTTATTATTTAGAAAAATTAGACATTACAGAAGAGAAAGTTAGATTAAATGCACATACTAATTATTTTTTAGAATCTTTGGGTTCAGAAATTTCAAATGGTAAAAAGTTAAGTTTTATTTCGCAGGAAATAGGAAGAGAGATTAATACTATAGGATCTAAGTCTAATAATTCAGATATGCAAAAATTAGTAGTTCAAATGAAAGACGAATTAGAAAAAATTAAAGAACAGTTGCTAAATATTTTATAATGGAAAAACTTATTGTTATATCAGCTCCATCTGGAGCAGGAAAAAGCACAATAGTTAATTATCTATTAAAAAATATAAATAGCTTGTCGTTTTCAATCTCAGCATGTTCAAGACCAAAAAGGAAAGGTGAAATTGAAGGAGAAGATTATTATTTTATATCATTGGGTCAGTTTAAAAATAAAATTAGGAATAATGAATTTTTAGAATGGGAAGAGGTTTATCCTAATCATTTTTATGGAACATTAATGGCTGAAATTAAAAAGATTTGGGGAGAAAAAAAAACAGTGATTTTTGATATTGATGTTGTTGGTGGGCTAAATATTAAAAACAAATTTTTAAAAGATTGTTTGTCAATATTTATTATGCCCCCCTCTTTATTAGAGTTAGAAAAAAGATTAAAGCTTAGAGGCACAGAATCTAATGAAAAATTGTCAATGAGATTAGAAAAAGCTAAAAAAGAAATTAAAAAAAGTGAAATGTTTGATCAGATAATAGTAAACGACAGCTTAGATGAAGCATGTTTGGATGCTAAAAGGTTAGTATTAGATTTTATTAAAAAGTAATATGAAAATAGGATTATATTTTGGTTCTTTTAACCCATTTCATGTAGGTCATAAAATTATCGCATCTTATATTAGAGATATAGCAAAAATGCAACAAGTATGGTTTGTAGTTTCGCCGCAAAGCCCTATGAAGGCTAAAAAATCACTATTAGATCAACATCATCGTTTGATGATAATAAAAATGGAAATTGAAGATAATATTAATCTTGACGTATCAGACATAGAGTTTTCATTACCAACACCTAATTACACAATTGATACACTAATATATTTGAGAGAAAAATATCCTAGCAACAATTTTTCTTTAATCATGGGGGATGATAATTTGAATAACATAAAAAGATGGAAAAATCATGAACAAATATTAGAAAACTATTTAATTTATGTATATCCTAGAAAAAATGTTACTATAAAAATTAATCATAAAAATATAAATTTAATTAAAGAGGTGCCAAAAATAGAGATATCATCTTCTTTGGTTAGAAGGTTGATATCTGAAAATAAGGACGCTTCATATCTTGTGCCTGAAAAATCATGGAGATATATTGAAGAAATGAATTTTTATAAAAAATGAAAAGTATAATTGTTTTATTAACCATACTGTTTTTAAATTTACCGCTAATTGACAAACCAAAGGCTAAGGAGTATAGTGGATGGTGGATTTATGGTGATTCATTACACTTATTTAAAGATGAAAAATCTCTTAAAGAGTTTGAGATAAGTTTTTTAAAAGAAAGAAAAGAAGATTTAGAGTTACTATATTTAGAGATTGCTGAAATGGAATATTTTCCAGTTGATTGTAATATCAATGGATATGTTAGGAATGATACATTGTACGTGTTTGATTTAAAAATAACATATATTCTGGGATGTGGAGAATACTAAGTGTTACTCAGAATAAATAATATGAATTAAAGTTTGTCCTACTGCTTTGAGTGTTTCTCTATTAACATTATTCATGTTGTCACCATGAGTATGCCAATACCTATTAAAATTTGTTTGAGTTGATAGGTCGTACTCAATAATATCTATAGTTGGTATTCCAGCAATTAGATTGACATAGTAATGATCATCTATAATTTGTTTAGTTTTTGTAAAAGAAAAATGATTTCCATAGCCAAGCTGATGTCCTTTTTTCCACACCCTTTTAAGTAAATTAGAATTGTAATAATGTGAAGTCTCCTCAAATGTAAATACTGCATCTTTGGCTCCCACCATGTCTAGTAAAATTCCATATTTAGCAAAATAATTTTTTTTATGAGGATTTTTAGACCAGTATTGTGAACCTAAACACCATGAATTTTGCATCGTTGGATATCTAGAGTTTTCTGGTTGTCCATAATCTTCTGCATCAAATAGAATAAGATCAATCCCAATATTAGGTTTTTGTAGATGAAAAGCTCTAGCAAGCTCTAAAAGTACCGCCACTCCACTTCCGCCGTCGTTTGCCCCTAATATTGGTTTGTCTTGATTAATTGTATCATAGTCAGCAATATGCCTTGTATCCCAGTGTGCCATCAGTGCTATTCTGTTATTTTTTTCAGGAGAAAATGATGCAATAATATTTTTCAGAGTATGTTTTTTGTTATCATATGTTTTTGTTGGGGCCTCTTGAACAAACACATTTTTAGTATATGTCTTTAATTTATTTTCAAGATAAAATGAACATTTTTCCCAGCCAGGACTACTTAAAAATCTAGGCCCAAAATCTACTTGCTCTTGAATGAAAAAATAAGCACTATCCTCATTAAAAACAGGCACATTTATTCTTGATACGCTGTTTGGGTTTTTAATAATTTTTTTGTTGTCGTTTTCTGAAGAGCAACAACAAAAAAGTATAACTGTAAATAAAAAAAATCCTCTAATCACTTTTGTTTTTTATGTTCCATTTAGTTCCTTCTCTCCCGTCTTCTATTTGTATGTTGATTTTATCTAACTCATCTCTAATCATATCTGAGGTTGTAAAATCTTTATTTTGTTTTGCTTTATTTCTTAAATCAAGAATTATTTTCATCATTTCTTCTGTATTATTTGCTCTTTTATTTTCAGTTATAGATTTAAGTCCTAAAATGTTATTAATAAAAAATTCAAATGTTGATATAAATTTTTTAAGATCCTTCTCATTTAGTGTTTCTTTACCAATGTTAAGCGCCTTAATAATTTTAACACTATCAAATAAATGAGCAATTAAAATAGGGGTATTAAAATCGTCATTTAAAGCATCGTAATATTTCTTTTCAATTTTTTTAATGTCTAGTGATGAAATTTTGTTAGGGTTGATGTTTTTTAAAGTATTTCTTGCATTCATTAGTTTTAGGTACCCTTTCTCTGCTGCAGCTAATGCATTATTACTAAAATCAAGTGTTCCTCTGTAGTGTGCCTGAAGTATAAAAAATCTAATAGTCATTGGATGATAGGCCCTATCAAGTTTTTCATGCTTTCCACTAAAAAATTCTTCAAGATTGATAAAATTGTTAAGGGATTTCCCCATTTTTTGTCCATCAATTGTAATCATATTATTATGCATCCAATATTTGGATGGCGTACAATTGTTTGCTGCATGACTTTGTGCAATTTCTGCTTCATGATGAGGAAACATTAAGTCCATTCCTCCACCATGAATATCAAATTTTTTACCTAAATATTTAGCGCTCATTGCAGAACACTCTAAATGCCAGCCAGGAAAACCCTCTCCCCATGGTGATGACCATCGCATTATGTGCTTTTTATCAGCTTTTTTCCAAATTGCAAAATCAACAGAATTTTTTTTCTCACTTTGGTTGTGTAATTCTCTTGTTCCCTCAAGTGAATCATCTATTTTTCTTCCTGATAAAATACCGTATGGATATTTGTTGTTGTATTTAATTACATCTAGATATACTGAACCATTTTTTTCATATGCAAATCCATTAGCCATCATTTTTTCAACCATCTCTATCTGCTCTATAACATGCCCAGTAGCTCTTGGCTCAATTGAAGGGGGTAGGCAATTTAAAAGATCTAATGATGAGTGATACTCCAGGGTATATTTCTGTACAATTTCCATAGGCTCTAATTTTTCTAAAATAGCCTTTTTAGTAATTTTATCTTCACCTTCATCAGCATCATTTTCTAAATGACCTGCATCGGTAATGTTTCGTACATATCTAACTTTATAGCCTAAGTGTTGTAGATATCTAAAAACAACATCAAAAGTAATAGCAGGTCTTGCGTGTCCTAGATGAGGACTTCCGTAAACAGTTGGACCACACACATACATTCCAACGTGATCTTTATTAATTGGAATAAACTTTTCTTTTTTTCTGTTTAATGTGTTATAAATAGTTAAGCTCATTAGCAAATTTTTATTGATATTTTGTTTTTAAATTCTTCAGCATATCTTCAGTTATTTTTTGTAAATCATAATTTAATTTCCAACCCCAATCGTGCTGTGCATTTTGATCATTTATAGATTCTGGCCATGAATCAGCAATTTTTTGACGAAAATCAGGTTTATAAGAAATTTTAAAATCTTCAATATATTTTCTTATTTCATTTGCAATCTCATTTGGAGTAAATGAAATACCTGCTAGGTTATATGAGGACCTAATTTTTATTTTTTCATCTTTAGTTTCCATTATTTCAATTGTTGCCCGAATCGCATCTTTCATATACATCATTGGTAGTCTTGTGTTTTTATTTAAAAAACAACAATATTTTTTTATTTTAATGGCTTCATGAAAAATATTCACTGCATAATCAGTAGTTCCTCCTCCCGCCTCAGCCATCCAGCTAATTAATCCAGGATACCTTAATGACCTTACGTCAACACCAAATTTATTATAATAGTATTCATTCCATCTTTCACCTGTTAGCTTACTAATTCCATATACAGTGTTTGGCTCCGTTATAGTGTGTTGAGGAGTATTATTTTTAGGCGTATTAGGACCAAAAACAGCAATTGATGAAGGCCAAAAAATCTTTTTAATAAGTTTTTCTTTTGCTAGATCTAAAATATTAGAGTGAGAACGAACATTTAATTTCCAAGCTAATTCAATATCTTTTTCTGCTTTGGCAGACAATAACGCAGCTAACAAGTAAACTTGTGTGACTTTGTATTTAATTACAATATCTGTTATTTTTTTTTCATCTAGAGCGTCTATTATCTCAAATGGCCCACTGTCTAATATTTGAGTAGAGGAAGCGCGAATATCAGAGGCTATAACATTATTGTTTCCGTAAATTTTTCTTAATTCCAGAACTAATTCTGTGCCAATTTGACCTGATGAACCAATTACTAAAATAACATCTTTCATTGTGAAAAAAATATTTTTCACAAATATAACATTCTCCGTTGTTTTGAAGCTAATATTTTTCTCGCAAAAAAAGTTTGATTTTTATATCTTTGTTTAATATTCAAATTAACTTAAAGGTGGATCCGAACTCTGGTAAAAAAAATCTTTTTAATAAGCTAAGCAAATCGCAAGGGTTAAAAAAAGTTTTAAATGAAAATTTTTCAAGAAAAACAGTTTCTTTTTATAAATATGTAATAATTGAATGCCCAAAAGAACTAAGAGATCAACTTTATAAAAATTGGCAAAAATTAAATGTTTTGGGCAGAGTTTATTTGTCCTTTGAAGGAATAAATGCTCAAATAAGTGTGCCAGATGATAAATATGATGATTTTCTTGAAGATGTTAAATCAATACATTATTTCAAGGATATTATTTTTAAGCTAGCAATAGAAGAAAAAAAAGAATCTTTTTTTAAGCTTACAATTAAGGTTAGAAAAAAAATAGTTGCCGATGGATTAAAGAATAATGAATACGATGTAACTAAAGTAGGTAAACATTTGAACGCAAAACAGTGGAACGAAGCAATGGATCAAGGAGCAACAGTGGTTGATATGCGAAATCATTATGAGAGTGAAATAGGTAGGTTTAAAAATGCAATTTGCCCGGATGTAGAAACCTTTAAGCAAGAACTGCCACTTGTAAAAAAGCTACTTAAAAATAAAAAAAGCAACAAAATACTTCTTTATTGCACAGGAGGAATTAGATGCGAAAAAGCATCTGCATATTTAAAGCACCATGGATTTAAAGATGTAAATCAACTTCATGGTGGTATAATTGATTATACAAGACAAATTAAAGAAGATAGTGGTTTAGACAATAAATTTGAAGGAAAAAATTTTGTTTTTGACGAAAGAAGAAGTGAAAGGATATCTACTAAAATTATAAGTAAATGTCATCAATGTGGGTATTCTTGCGACACGCATGTTAATTGCGCAAATGTAAATTGCAACTTATTGTTTATTCAGTGCGATGTTTGTAAAAAAGAGTATAACAATTGTTGTTCTCTTGAATGCATTGATGTGATTAATCTTACAAAGGAAGAACAGATTAAGTTGAGAAAAGGTGTAGAAAATAAAAAAATGTATTACAGTCACAAAAGAGTAAAATTAAATTTAAAAAATGATAAGAAGAATAAGAATAACTAAGGAGTTTAAATTTGAAATGGCTCATGCACTATATGGTTATGATGGGCTTTGTAAAAACATCCATGGTCACTCGTATAAATTGTGGGTAACTGTAATAGGAAATGTTTTACAAAAAAACAATCATAAAAAAAATGGTATGGTCATGGATTTCGGTGAGTTAAAGCAAATTACCAATAAGTATATAATAGATAAATATGATCATTCTTTTGTTTTAAACAAACATACACCACATTCAAATATAGATTTCAGCGCTTTTGAAAAGGTATATTTTTTACCTTATCAGCCAACATCAGAAAATCTAGTAGAAGATTTTGCGAATATTATAATAAAAAAATTACCTAAAAAGATAACATTACACAAAGTTGTTTTATCTGAAACTGCAACGTCATTTGCCGAATGGCATTCAGATGACTATAAATAATTTTAATCAACAAAAATTTAATTATACAATTAAGTGAAAAAACTTTCTTTGCTAATTAGATTTGGTTATTTTTGTTCTCCAATAAAATAATAAAATATGACATCAATATTAGTTGCAATTGTAACGTTATTAATCGCTGCAGCAATGGTTCAAATTGTTCGTGTAAGTGAATTGCTGGCTGAGTTAAAAAAGGAGGATGTAAATGAGGTTACAGATTCGGATAATAAAACTCAAGCTATATTATATCTTGTAATTGGATTTGGCTTTTTAGTTTTTGTTGTTTGGCAAATGATTGCTTGGAATGATTTATTATTACCTGAAGCCGCATCAATTCATGGATCAAAAATTGATGCTCTTATGCAGTTTACAATGACTTTGATACTCGTTGTGTTTTTTATAACTACACCGATGCTATTTATTTTTTCATATCTATACAGAGGAAAAAAATCAAATAAAGCTTATTTCTTTGCTCACAACAATAAGCTAGAAATTATCTGGACTATTATACCAACGATTGTTTTAACAGGCGTTATTATCTATGGTTTAAAGACATGGAATGAAACTATGAATATGGATTTATCGAATGCTAAGTATATCGAAATTCACAGCAAACAATTTGGCTGGACAGCTAGATACTCTGGTGAAGATAATAAGTTAGGTCAATCTGATTTTAGATTAATTGACGCTTCAAATGCATTGGGAGTTGACATGACTGATAATAATTCTTTAGATGATAAAATTACTAGAGAAGTTCATTTAGTTGTTGATAAACCAGTTTTATTACAATTTAGATCTCAAGATATCATTCACTCAGCATTTCTTCCACATTTTAGAGTTCAAATGAATTGTGTTCCGGGCTTAATTACTCAGTTTGGCTTTACTCCGACTAAAACAACAGCTCAGATGAAACAAGAAGAGGGTGAAGATTTTGAATATATTTTATTGTGTAATAAAATATGTGGTTCAGCACACTATAATATGCAAATGAAATTTACTGTTGAAACACAAGAGGAGTACGACACATGGATAGATCAACAAAAAACTTTAGGGCAAAAATTATTAACACAAAGATAAATTAAAAGAATGGGACATCACAAAGAAACATTTATTACAAAGTATATTTTTTCGTTGGATCATAAAATGATTGCAAAACAATTTTTATTAACCGGAATGTTTATGGCTTTGGTGGGTATGCTTATGTCAGCTATATTTAGAGTTCAGCTTGCAAATCCTGGAGAATCATCAATATTATATAACTTGTTACCGTCCAATTGGGTTAATGAAGCTGGTGGACTTAATCCCGACAAATACTTAGCTCTAGTAACTATGCACGGTACAATTTTGGTGTTTTGGGTTTTAACTGCTGGATTATCAGGAACCTTTGCAAATTTTTTAATACCTCTACAGATTGGAGCTCGTGATATGGCCTCTGGATTTATGAATATGTTATCGTATTGGTTTTTTGCTATAGCAACGGTTGTATTAATGAGTTCAATATGGGTTGAAACAGGACCTGCCTCAGCAGGATGGACAATATATCCGCCATTAAGCGCATTGCCTCAAGCCATTCCAGGATCTGGAACTGGTATGACATTGTGGCTAATTGCAATCACCTTATTTGTTGTAGGATCTTTGTTGGGTGGATTAAATTATATTGTTACCGTATTAAATCTAAGAACTAAAGGTATGAGTATGAAACGTTTGCCACTTACAGTTTGGGCTTTGCTAATAACTGCAATTTTAGGAGTTTTATCTTTTCCAGTACTGTTGTCTTGTGGTCTTTTGTTAATTTTTGATCGTTCATTTGGAACAAGTTTTTATTTGTCAGATATAGTTATTAACGGAGAAATTTTGCATAATGTTGGTGGTAGCCCTATTTTGTTTCAGCACCTATTTTGGTTTTTAGGTCACCCTGAAGTATACATAATTTTATTGCCTGCATTAGGAATAGTTTCCGAGGTAATATCCGTAAACTCTAGAAAACCAATTTTTGGATATAAAGCTATGGTGGGAGCTTTGCTTGGAATAGCTTTTCTGTCCTTTGTTGTTTGGGGACATCATATGTTTATGACAGGAATGAATCCTTTTTTAGGATCTGTATTTACATTTACTACATTGCTTATTGCCATTCCCTCGGCTATAAAAGTATTTAATTATCTAGCAACTTTATGGAGAGGTAATATCAGATTTACCCCCGCCATGCTGTTTGCAATTGCAGCTGTGTCAACTTTTATAACTGGAGGTTTAACAGGTTTAATATTAGGTGACAGTGCACTAGATATTAATGTTCACGACACTTATTTTGTTGTGGGTCACTTTCATATTGTGATGGGTCTGTCTGCTATATATGGTATGTTAGCAGGTGTTTATCATTGGTTTCCAAAAATGTATGGAAAGATGATGAATAAAAATTTAGGATATATCCACTTTTGGACAACGTTTATTTGTGCTTATGGCGTGTTTTTCCCAATGCATTTTTTAGGTCTAGCAGGTTTACCTAGAAGATATTATTCAAACACCGCCTTCCCAATGTTTGATGGCTTAAGTGATATTAATGATATTATTACATTTTTTGCATTAGCAGGAGCAATATTTCAAGTAATATTTATTTTTAATTTCATTTATAGTATATTTAAGGGAACCAAAACAACAAAAAACCCATGGAATTCAAATACATTGGAATGGGATACTCCAATTGAAAGAATTCATGGTAATTGGCCGGGTGAACTTCCAACAGTACATAGATGGGCTTACGATTATTCAAATCCAAATTCAGATGAAGATTTTATACCACAGACAGTACCATTACAAGATGGAGAAGAAGAACATTAACAATGTTAAGTATTAAAGAAAATAGAGCAAAAACACAGTTACTTTGGATAGGTATAGGATCTATTTGCATGTTTTTTGCAGGTTTAACTTCTGCAGTTATTGTACGTAGAGCGGAAGGAAATTGGTTAGAATTTTCTTTACCAAACTGGTTTTTGTATAGTACCGTTACTATAGTTTTAAGCAGTTTATTTTTATTAATTGCAAGTAGCCTTATAAAGAAGAATAAGCAATCTAGCACATATATTATATTTACTTTTTTGTTATCAATTATTTTTGTTTATTTTCAGTTTAAGGGATGGCAAGAATTAACATTAAAAGGGGTATATTTAACTGGCGAGGGGAGTAATGTAGCGGGCTCCTTTTTATATGTTTTAACATTAGCTCATCTTGTTCACTTGATAGGAGGAATTATTGCCCTTATTTTTGCAATTTATTTTTCATTTAAAAATAGATATAGCAGAGACAACATGCTTAGTTTTAAACTTATTTCAACATATTGGCACTTTTTAGGAATTCTATGGATGTTTTTATATTTATTTTTAAAATATAAACAGGAAGGCAGTATTTCACTTGTATTTAATAATATTTTAAGTCAAAAAAATTACATTTGCAATCTAATTTTTACAGTTTAAATATGGATCAAAATGAAAATAACGGAGTAGCTTGGACTGGAGATGATAAACCGTATGCTTCTAGCTATGGTAAACTTATGATGTGGTTTTTCCTAATAACTGATGCATTAACTTTTTCAGCTTTTTTAGCTGCTTATGGATTTAGTAGATTTAAATATCCAGATGTTTGGCCAGTTCCTGAGGATGTGTTTACACACTTCCCTTTTATAAAGGGAGATTATCCTTTGTTGTTCGTAGCATTAATGACATTCATTTTAATAATGAGCTCCGTTACAATGGTTTTAGCTGTAAATTATGGGCATAAAATGCAAAAAAAGAAAGTCATTTTATGGCTGTGTATGACCATTATTGGCGGTATTTTATTCTTGGGATCCCAAGCGTGGGAGTGGGGACACTTTATTCATGGCGATAAGGGTGGTATTGCCACAAAAACTGAATTTGTATGTCATGTTGCTAAAGGAAAAAAATTATCTTCAGTATATGATATTTTAGAAATAGATAAGTATTCTAAAGATCATAGTCTAAAATATTTTGGCTTAGATGATTTGACTGATGAAATGAAATCGACATTTGATGAGCAAAATATTAATACACTTATCGAAAAATTAAAGGAAAAACCAGAATATAATATTAGAACAGCTGACAGAACCTATCTTACTAATGAAGAGTCGGTGACTTATTTAAAAGAAAATGCGACTGCAATTTTAGTTGGCGCCCAGTTGAAGCAGAATGAGTATGGTCATAGGTTGTTTGCTGATTATTTTTTCTTTATAACTGGTTTTCATGGTTTTCACGTGTTTAGTGGGGTAATTATATTAATAATAATTTTGATAAATGTATTAAAAGATACTTATGAGAAAAGAGGTCATTATGAGATGGTGGAAAAAGTTGGTCTATACTGGCATTTTGTTGATTTAGTTTGGGTATTTGTATTTACATTTTTCTATTTAGTTTAAAATATTATATATGTCAAATAATGCAAATGAAAGTAATTGGTGGATTTGGAAAGTTTTCTGGATTTTATTATTTATTACAGCTTTAGAAGTTTTTTTAGGAATCTTAAAGGTTAACGAGGTATTACCTGAATTCCTAATACATGATAAGTTTTTAGGTTTGGAATGGCTTACGCATATATTTATCGTTTTAACACTTATTAAGGCTGCTTATATTGTTAATATATTTATGCATTTAGGTTTTGAAAGAAAGTCATTGCAATGGACAATCTTGCTTCCAGCATTTATATTAATACCATATTTGCTTTTTATTATTATAACTGAGGCCCTATATGCTAACATAATGATCTGATAAATGCAAAATTCTAAGAATAGCACTATAATTACCATACTATTTCTTCTATTGATTTTTCCATCATTAGTATATTTTTATGTTACTAGAGGATATAACAATTTCATAAATTTAGAAATTGTGGGAGGAGAAAGTCATAAAATAGATGATTTTTCTTTAATAAATCAGAACAATCAAATCGTTAATAACGATAGCTTGAGTGGTAATATATATGTTGCGAATTTCTTTTTTACAAACTGTCCTAATATTTGCCCTGTTATGACAAAAAATATATCCTACTTACAAAGCAATCTAAAAGTATATCCAAATATAAAATTTGTTTCTTACACAGTAGATCCAGTAAACGATACACCAGAAAGATTCTTGGAATATATAGAAGAAATGCGAATGAAAAATATAAATATTGATTTAAAAAACTGGGATTTTTTGACTGGAGAAAAGAATGAGATATATAAATTAGCAATGTCTTATTTTGCAAATGCTAAAGAAGATTCAATAGCACCTGGCGGTTTTTTACATTCCGAATATTTTCTTTTAATTGATAAGGAAGGACGAATTAGATCTGGAAAAGATAAATTTGAAAATACTATCGGAGCTTATGACGGAACAAATGAAATTCACATGAAGAATCTCATAGACGATGTGAAAGTTCTTATGGCTGAATATAAAAAACCAAAAAAAGATTAATGAGGTTTAAAAATATAATATTACTTTTTTTATTATGTTCAATTTCAAACTTAATGTATGCTCAATGTGCAATGTGCAAGGCTGCAGTTGAATCTAATTTAGATAGTGGAGGATTAAAAGGAGCGGGATTAAATGATGGTATACTATTTTTAATGTCTATGCCATATCTAGCAATGTTAATATTCGCGATAGCATTTTATTACAATAAAAAGACTAATAATGCAAGTCGCAAAATATTATAGTCAGCTAATTAAATTTCGTTTATCAACTACAGTAGTTTTTTCGGCAACTGCAGGCTATTTATTAGGAACAACGCAAGTTAATATTCAAGAATTATTTCTTTTAATAATTGGGGGCTTTTTAGTTACAGGTTCTGCTAATGGATTTAATCAGGTTTTAGAGCAAGATCATGATAAATTGATGACCAGAACAGCTAATAGACCTCTTCCTAAAAAAAATATAACAACTAATAGAGCTGTTTTATTTTCGGTTTTAATTGGATTATTAGGTTTTTATCTTTTAAGTATGATTAAACCACACGGAAGTTTTTATGGATATTTATCAAAATCATCTGCATTTGGATTACTGTCACTACTAATTTATGTGCTTTCTTATACTCCATTAAAAAGAATGTCAACTGCATCAATTTTTATTGGAGCGATTCCTGGAGCCATACCAGTGTTGTTAGGATGGATTGCCGCTACTGATGATTTTGGACTTGCAGTTGGGATTTTATTTGCAATTCAATTTTTGTGGCAGTTTCCTCACTTTATTTCTATTTCATGGATCAGAGATGATGAATATAAAAAAGCTGGATTTAAAATGATGTATGGAGGCGAAAAAGGAAGATATCCAGCACTGATAGCAACTGTTTCTGCTGTTTTTATGACTTTAGTATCAATATTGCCATTTTTTTTAACATTAGAAAGTTTAGAGTTAACTTTTTTTTCCTTTTGTTTAATTTTTATATTGGGTTGTTGGTTTACTTATAATAGTTATAAATTATTTTCTAATATTGATAATTACAGCGCAAAAAAACTAATGTTTTCTTCATTAATTTATTTGCCACTATCACAAATAATATTTGTGATTGATAGATGGTTTTTTACACAGTTTTTTTAAATATAAAAACACAATAAACAGATGATGCAAGTAGAAAAAAGGCTAAAATTTGATGAATTGAACCTAACCAAATCGGCACACCGTTAATTAAAGCTAAAATTCCAAAGAAAATTTGCAATAAGACAATAATACTGACCGTATTGACCGCATACATATCTTTTTTTTCAAGATTATTTTTTTTTGCGGATCTATAAAAATAGATTACTAAAATAAGAATAATAAAAGCTAGAGTCCTATGCACAAATTGTATGCCAGCTAATCCTTCAGTAAAATTTTTCCAAATTGGAGATATTGCATAAACTGATTCAGCAATCCATTTTTCATTCATTTTTGGCCATGTATTGTAAATCTTACCTGCTTCTAGTCCAGCGACAAATGCTCCATAAACAATTTGTATTAAAAGAAGAAAAACTAATGAGATTGAAATTTTAAATAGCTTATCGTTATAATATTTTTTATTTGGATATATCAAGGTTAAAATAATCCAAAATGTATAGGAAAAAGTTATAAATGCTGTAGTTAAATGCGCAGCTAGTCTAAAATGACTGACATCAGGCTTATCTATAAGTCCGCTTTTCACCATCCACCAACCTAAAAATGCTTGTGATGCCCCTAGTAATAACAAAATTGAAGTACGGATAATTAGTTTTTTATTTAATTGCTTTGTAATTATAAAGTATATAAAAGGGATTATAAATACCAAACCAAGAAGTCTACCAATCATTCTATGAAGATATTCCCAAAAAAAGATGGTTTTAAATTCTGATAAGCTAAGGTTATAATTTTTTATTTGATATTCTGGGTATTGTTTATACAGATTAAATGTTTCTTGCCACTCATATGCTGTTAAGGGTGGGACCATACCCTTAACTAGATTCCAGTCAACCATTGAAAGACCTGAACCGGTTAATCTTGTAAGTCCACCAACAATTACCATAATAAAAATTAGCAAACATCCAGAAAAAAGCCAAATAATAATTGATGTATTTGTTTTGGTCATATTAATAATAGGGGGAAATCATAATATACACTATGACGCCAGTTACTGCAACGTAAAGCCAAATTGGAAATGTAATTTTAGATATTTTTTTATGTTCAGGAAATTCTTTTTGGAATGCTCTAACATAGCTAATTAAAACCAAAGGAATTAAAGCTACTGATAAAATGATATGTGAGATGAGTATAAAAAAGTATAGTATTTTTACACTGCCTTCACCTAAAAAAGGGGTAGGATCAGTAGTCATGTGATATGCAATATACATCACTAAAAACAATAATGAAAGCACAATACATGACTGCATTAATCTTTGGTGTAGCGCTATTTTTTTTCTTTTAATAGCCATTAAGGCAAAAACTAAAAGTAAGGCCGTGATGGCATTAATAGTTGCGTAAATTGGAGGTAAGAATACTGGAAGATCATAATCAATTTTCACTCTAAACAAAGTTGCGACTACTAAAGGAATTACAACAGATATTATTTTTATCCAAATTCCATATTTATTTTTTTTGGTCATATTTATTTGTTTAATAGAATATTAAGTTCTTGAAGTTGCTGCGCATCAATTTTTGAAGGAGAGTCAATCATTACATCTCTACCCGAATTATTTTTTGGAAAAGCAATAAAATCTCTTATGCTTTCTTCTCCCCCAAGTATAGCACATAATCTATCAAATCCAAACGCAACACCACCATGAGGAGGGGCTCCATATTCAAAAGCTTCCATTAAAAAGCCGAATTGTTCTTTTGCTTCATTTTCTGTAAACCCTAGATGCTTAAACATGATTTCTTGTGTTTTTTTATCATGTATACGTATGCTTCCGCCTCCAATTTCATTTCCATTTAAAACTAAATCGTAAGCATTTGCTCTTACCGATGCTGGATTTGATTTCAGATTTTGTATATCTTCCTCTTTAGGGGAGGTGAACGGATGATGCATAGCATGAAATCTTTTTGTTTCATTATCCCATTCAAGAAGCGGAAAATCAATTACCCAAAGAGGTGCGAATATCTTTGGATCTCTCAATCCTAATTCATCTGCAATATGAATTCTCAAGTTACCAATAGCTTTTCTTGTACTCTCTTTTTCACCAGACATAATTAGTAGCAGATCCCCGTTTTTGCAATTAGCTTTTTCTCCCCACTCTTTTCTTAAACGTTCATCGTAAAACTTATCTACATTTGACTTTGAACTTCCGTCGTCATTAAACTTACAATAAACCAACCCTTTAGCTCCTATTTGTGGAGACTTAACAAAGTCAGTTAACTTATCTAATTTTTTTCTACTGAAAGAGGCTCCTTGAGAAACTGAAATTCCAACAACTATTTCAGAATCATCAAAAACTTTAAAATTATGTCCTTGACATAATTTTGTTAAATCAACCAACTTCATATCAAATCTAATATCAGGTTTATCAGAACCATAATATTTCATTGCTTCATCAAATGTTAATCTTGGAAAGTCTTTTGTATCAACATTTTTTATTTTCTTTAATAAGTGACGAGTTAAACCCTCGAAGGTAGTTAAAATATCTTCTTGATCGACAAAAGACATTTCACAATCTATTTGTGTAAATTCAGGTTGTCGATCAGACCTTAAATCTTCATCTCTAAAGCATTTTACAATTTGATAATATTTGTCAATACCACCAACCATCAGTAATTGTTTAAATGTTTGAGGTGATTGTGGTAAAGCGTAAAACTGATGTTTATTCAAACGACTAGGTACCATAAAATCTCTAGCACCTTCAGGTGTTGATTTTATCAAGCAAGGAGTTTCTACTTCTATAAATCCCTGACTATCTAAATATTTTCTTGTTTCTTTTGAGACTTGGTGTCTAAGTAATAAGTTATTTAAAATATTTTGTCTTCTTATATCTAAATAACGATATTTCATTCTTAGTTCATCACCGCCATCAGTTTTTTCTTCAATTGTGAAAGGAGGTGTTTTTGCTGTATTCAATATGTTAAGTTTCTCAGCTTGAATTTCAATTTCTCCAGTAGGAATTTTATTATTCTTAGAACTTCTTTCGACTACTTTACCAACTACTTGCACAACAAACTCTCTTCCTAATTTTCTTGCACTAATGCATAAATTTTTATCAATATCCATATTAAAAGCAATTTGTGTAATTCCGTATCGATCTCTTAAATCGATGAAGGTCATGCCTCCCAAATCTCTATTTCTATGAATCCAACCTGATAAAGTAACAGTTTCTTCTATGTTTAAACTATTCAGTTCACCGCAAGTATGAGTTCTTAACATAATTTTTTTTTGCAAAATTACAAAACTAATAAGATATTTGCTTAATGATCATAGATCCTTTTAATAATAAGTTTTTTATGAAACAAGCATTAATCGAAGCCGAGAAAGCTTTTAATTTAGATGAAGTTCCTGTTGGAGCTATTATAGTTTCCAATAATAAAATTATCTCAAGAGCTCATAATTATATGCAGGCATTGAATGATGCGACTGCTCATGCAGAGATGCAGGCAATAACGATGGCATCTGACTTTCTTGGCGGAAAATATTTAAATGATTGTACTTTGTATGTTACGTTAGAACCTTGCGTTATGTGTGCAGGCGCATCTTTTTGGTCAAAAATCCCAAAAATTGTTTTTGGAGCAAGAGATAAAAAAAATGGTTTTTTGAGTGTTGCGCCAAACATTTTTCATTCTAAAATTCAAATTGAATCAGGTGTGTTAGAGTATGAGTGTAGAAAATTATTGTTAGATTTTTTTGCTAAAAAAAGATAATATCTAGTATTTTTGTAAAAAAATAATTATGCCTTATCCTGAAGAAATATGTGTACCCATGAGAGAAGATCTAACAAAGGTTGGATTTATTGAATTAAAAACTGCTGATCAAGTTTCAGAATTGCTTAGTAAAAAGCAAGGTTCAGTTTTAGTTATGGTGAATTCTGTATGTGGCTGTGCTGCTGGAAATGCTAGGCCTGCAGTTAAATTAACCACAACATTTGACAAAAAAGTTGATGTTTTCGCAACTGTATTTGCTGGTCAAGACACAGAAGCAACTGCCAAAGCTAGAGAATACATGCTGCCATACCCACCTTCTTCACCCTCAATAGCTGTTTTTAAAGATGGAAATTTAATACATTTTATTGAGCGTCATCACATTGAGGGTAGATCAGCCGAAATGATTGCTACAAACATTAAAGATTGTTTCGATCAGCACTGTTAAAACGAATTTGTATTTATTATAGTTAAAAAATTATCTCTCAGTAGAAATTAATACTTAATTGTTCAAATCATTTTTTTACTTCAAATCATGTAAAAGTATAAATTTTCGTATCTTGCGGAAATTTTAATTTTTAAAAATTAATATATGAAGAGATTTATATTGTTTTTTAGCGTCTTATTATTTTCATTTCAATCTAGTAACGCTCAGACTATTTCAACTGTTCTTGATTCAATCAATTGTGCTGGAGATGAAGCAACATTAAATGTTACTGCAACAGGAACTATTCCATCAGATGCGGAATGGGCATTAGTTATATCTACAGGTCCAAACACATGGAGTTTTATAGGTGGTCTTCCGGTTCCAGCTACTACAAATACAAATATTTACACAAACCTTAGTAACGGTCAGTATGCTGTAATGTTAGTTAACAGTAGTTATAATATTTTTGTAGATGACACTACTAACAATGTATACGCTGTTGCGTACATTTTTATTCCACCAGCACCTCCTTTTATTGCGGCCGCTTTAGCGCTTGATAGTAATGATTGTTTTGGTGATTGTAATGCTTCAGTTCAAGTACAAGTATTTGGAGGATATGCTCCAATTTTTCATGATGCAGGTTCAGGTGGTGCATTTAATAATTTGCTTTCAGCATCTTTTGATACAATAATTAATATTTGCGGAAATCCAAATCTTGTAATTACTTTTGAAGATGATAATGGCTGTACAACAACTACATCTCCAATTGAAGTTTATGAGCCTACTCCAATAGTAGTTGACACTATCTTGGTTGATTCAATAACTTGTTATGATGCGAATGATGGTCAGATACAATTGAACGTAACAGGTGGTAATCAGCCTTATGAATTTGATTGGACAAATTTATCATCTAATGTACCAAACGTTACAACGAATCCAACAGGTAATGTGCTTTCTCCCGGATCATGGATTTGCGAGATTACTGATGCAAATGGATGTGTTGTATTTTCTGACACAGTACATTTAAATAATCCACCAGAGTTTTTAATTAATGTAACAGATTCAGCCAATCCTACTTGTAATGGATACTCTGATGGGATGTTAGAAATAACCGTTGATCCAAACGCGCTTGGATCCAACAATACATTTGAGCCTTACAATTTTATTATTAACGGTAATGCTAATCCAAATAATTTTTCACCGTATAACTCAGGAAATATTTTATCGGCTGGTCAACAATTGATTGAAGCTAGAGACATCAACAATTGTCCTGCATATGACACTGTAACTTTAATTGAGCCAGACCCAATAACTTTTGATACAGAATTTGATTCAATTCTTTGTAATGGAGATTGTAATGGTGAAATAAGACTTACGAACTTCCAAGGAGGAAATTTACCACAATTTGGAAGTAGTAGTGTGTTTTATACAGATCCTCAAGGATTTTTATATACCATTCCTTTTGATAGTATTATTATTGATTCAAATTTGTGTGCAGGAACATACAGCTACTTTGTTGAAGATGATTTAGGTTGT